>Ga0209363_1000586_pt1 | contig 14727 bp, 8 predicted proteins | sample WorMetexBAHAMAS3_FD_187385 | JGI IMG/M metagenome (GOLD analysis project Ga0209363, IMG submission 187385) | Marine gutless worms symbiont microbial communities from Max Planck institute for Marine Microbiology, Germany - Inanidrilus exumae... | ecosystem: Host-associated > Annelida > Digestive... | reverse complement strand
CGTTAATCTCTACCGTATCGTATCGTATCGTATCGTATCGCATCGTATAACTCTGCCGAAAGTGAACCGATTTGGAGCACTGTGAGAACATTGTTGGGGCTGGCCCTGGTAGATTTTGGGCGCGATCCGCGCAGTAGCGACAGTTTCAGAGGCAGGCGAACTTTTGTTTGTAAGTAAGTTGTTTAAGTAAGTTAGTAACTATGTCCGTATGTTGCACTTTTTCTGAGATTAGCCCGATATTGGTCGAAAAATGCCGATTTCAACCTACCCCACCTGTATTTGGCGCTCCCGTTGGGGGTGATCCCATTTTGATTTCGTTGAGATCTTTGACATCATAAAAACAGGTCCCATAATTCCGCTGTCGTATGACGTTGTTTCCGTGTTGCTATGTTTAGCCGTTTGGCAGTAAGACGGACAGACGGACGGACAAACACAGGGAGACAGCATATACAGCGCTAGCATAGCGTCGCGCGGTAAAAACGGCTAAAACCGTTGTCCAGAAATCAACGCTGGTCTGTAAGTAGCCTATGGACTCTAGGTTTCTTGAACTACAAATGTTAATAAAAGTTCCGATTGGTCTCATCAACGTCTGCGCCAAATACAAAGTCAATAGGAAAATTTTGCGATAGTCGATCGATATATCTCGTTATAGCTCGGAAATAGTGCACGATAGAATAACAGCCTAGTTTCTATACAATAGTATTACTATGGAACAATAGTCGTAGCCTATGTGATGCATTCAACTATAACATTTTCAGTGATCGTAAGCGACCCCTCAACACCAGTTATGCAAGCTTTGATAACCCTTCCTATCTTTGCAACAGGTGGAGATACGCATTTCAAATTTGATATACAGAGTGGTCGTGGCAAGTTCTATGCCCCAAAAGGGGCAAGTTCGTGGTCACGCGATTTTTTTTAGTTTTAATTAAGAAGTAATAAAATCTTGAAAACGGTACAATATAGACGTATATAGTGACAACGAAAGACTAAAGCCGCGTTCACGCGGCCGTCCGTCTGTCACACACCAGGGTTGTGTTAAAACGACTAGACCGATCGTCACGCAATTCGCGCGGCGGACGGACGGACAGACTGACTCAAATACAAACGGAGAGACATAAATATTATGGCAATATCGCGTTTTGCATAGCTGTTCTCTGCTGATGCGTGATAAAAACATTACATTGTGGTGTTTGGTCAATTTGCCGTCGTTGAATTAGAGTGATATCCATAACACTGGGTCAAGTGAGCATGGCATCAGAAAACGTATCGCAATAGCGCGCAACTCTGTGGCCTCCCTAGATCGTAATATCTGGCATCCCTATATTACTCTTCCGAAAAATGGGCGATTTTCGACCAATATATCGGAAACGGAACAAAATAGGGACATGCAGATGACGCTAATAGGAAGCCGAATGTAATCTGTCAAATGAAATGATACCATCTCCAGTGACCCTAATTACCTCAAATCACCCCATTTGTAAATTTTGCGTCGCCTTTTTATATTCGGCATGCGTGAAGATAGACATTCCAACTTTGGTACGCAGGTTGGTCATAGCAAGTCTAGGGGTAATAAACCACCCAAATGGAATTGTCAAGGTCATGCGACCCGTTTCTAAATTTATAGGCACTTATCCTGTTGTTTTAACGGGTGAAACTACGAATTTCAAATTTAGCGCGAAGATTAATCATAGCGAATACGTCTACTAGCCTACACATAATGCAGTCCCCCAAAAGGGCATGTTCAGGGTCACGTTACTTGTTTCAGTTTTCGACAGTAAGTCAATATCTTGGAAGTGGAACGAGATAGTCACACAGTTACGATAAAACACTAATAGGAAATCTTATGTAGCCTATCGAATGGCGCTAATGTCTATGACCTAGAGTGACCTTGAAGGTCATCAGATGCTTAAAACCTTTGTTTCTAATTGCCGTACCTCAGAAAATATGGCACATAATTAACTAAGAATTGACGAGAACCAGAATGCAACCGAGAAACGCCAGAAAAGGTGGTACTGTGCATTGATAACATTTACATGTCGTGTACAGAAGCAGATGTGAATTCTTCCATCTTTGGCCTTTCAGTGAACGTTGTCTCCTGCTTTGAAGTGATATCAAGACGTCGTAGAAATGAATTAGCTGAGCCAATTAAACGGAAAGCTTTTCGCGTATGCGAAACACGGTAATCAGTTGCAGTGTCTTTTGAATGCAGACGTCTGGCCGGGCTCTGCAGAAATTTCTGAGTGTTATTTTAAGTCAAGAGATCCCTTAGGAGGTACGATGCAGGGCACTCTGCATAGCAGTGTTGATAAACGTTACTTAGCGCGAAAAATACGTCGGTGGGAATAAGCAGTATTTCTGGGATGAATACATTACTACACGCAGAAACTGGCATAATGCCTCAGTTATCAGTCGCGTGTCTTCTGTTTTTCTTCCCTGTGCCTTGCCACTGCCTTTAGCTACTGCTAGTTTACATTTCCCGCTTCCTTCCCGTCCTGTTTCGTTCCCGACTCCAAACACGGTAACTCCAGCACTGTTTGTTCAGTCCACCATACAGCGCATCCAAGATCAGCACGCTGTCCAGGGCCTGGATACAGCATGCCTGAACAGTGACTTAAGATACTTAAGCGGTTACTGCTACCAGTGTCAAACTTTGTACGAACCACTTACAGGGGATTTGACCGCATGTTGACATAGGCCTACAACTGGCTGTCTCGCTGCTGCAGGTACTTTTGCTGCTGCTGGTGCTATGAGTCAGACCGTAACTGACGGACACCTCACGGAAATTAGTAGTATAAGATACAGCAAATTTTGTCAATGTGTGTGTTCCACTTCAAATCACTTGTGATGTGAGCACCCAACAGTATAAAGCCTACTGCACGTTTAACTTTAACCTGACCAATAAAAGCTCATCCGGGCTGGACATGAAAGCGGACCAAGAAGCATTTATTTCGTCTTGACAAATGTTCCACAATGCGTCATGAAAAGCCATTTATTTTGGGGTCAAAGGTCAAGGTCACGAGACACACAAAGGTGCCGGCGTGACTTCTGTGAGTACTGGCTTCTTCAGGTTGTTATAGCGACTAGCGACGCGGTACAGTATTTCAGAGAAGGTTTGCCTACTGTTGTGGCGACGACGTTATGACGAGAATGTGACGTTGGTCGAGTGCAGGAAACGCTCGTGCGAGTACAACCTGGGTGGCCATTGTGAGACGGAGAACGCCGCGACGCTGGCTGCGCAGTGGCACTACCTCAACAGTCCGTGGAGTCCTGGACGTCGAAAGCGCCTGCGACGTGCTGACAGGAAACGGCCGAGAATTCGGCGAACTGAACGCTGCTACCACCAAGGCACGCGCGACGGTCTACCGTCGACTCGTAACAGACGGTTATGCGTCGACTTCCCGCGTCGCTAAGTCCACACTGCACGGCTCCAGCTAGCTAGTCCAAAACTTGTCGGAAACCTTTCCAACTCGTCCGACAAGTTGGAAATGTTACTGGAAACTCGTTGCTAGTTTGTTTTTCTGTGAAGTACTCAGAGCACTAGAAATTTCTAAGTTCATGACCTTTTATACAATTTCTCAGTAGTTATGCTGGTTGTTAGAAATATTTCCACACTTCTGATTCTGGTGATAATTTTGGTTACGAAAGAAAACTGCTATTATGTCTGTAAAGGTTACAAAAATGCCATTGCGGGAAAGAAGACGTCCGTAGCCGGCTTGCTGCTAAGCTGTGACCTTGGCACTTGCAAATTTAAACTACGTCAGCAACACATTTGCATGCAAGTTTTTCATCTTGTCATTAACAGGCAGTCTTTGTCCGTTCCATCACATTGTTTCTTTATTTTGAACGACATTTATTTATAAAGATTTCTTAGTCAAATTCCAGTATTACTGTCATTAAATCGGCAAAGTATGATCGACGGACGACGGCCAATAACTTTCCAACTTTAGAAACCATCTTCAACAGTTTCCAACCTGTCGGCAACTCCGTTTCCAACACGTTTTGCACTGGGTCTAGCTTGTCCAGGTATCCCGTGGAATTCTGACTTTAAGTGCTGTCTATTAATTTTGACGTCGTGTAAAACTGTAAATGTTGTACTACACACCTGTTGTCTGTCCACTTCACTCGCATTATTCACTACGTTAGCAGTTTACAGCCTACAGCCTACGTTTGTGCTACAGTGAAAGAATTGTGTAAATCGGTCAATATTTTGACGAAATTACGGACAAAAAGGTTGATCGTCTCACGTGTCAGGGCGGGGTGCTGAACTAGATGAAGAACTCGCCCTTTAGTCCGCTGAAAACAGCATATATTCTAATAAATATAAACATAAGAAAATTAAATACAAACAAACCTACAGGCCTCAGTGACAAACTTAATGATTTAATAATAACATAACTAATGGCATAATGTAGTCTAGGTTGGTTGCGTGGTTCAGTGGTAGAACGTCGGTCTTCGGCCGGCGTACTTTCTCTGTCCTGCGCTCCACCTGTAGCTGACGGGTGACCACTTATGTGGGTAAACCGTCCGCTATGGGTGAACCAACCAGGCCAACTCAGCCTTTCATCCCTTCGGGGTCGATAGATGAGTAGTAAGCTGCAATTAGATGTCTCTTGCCTCAGTTAGAGGTGGCGCCATCTGGTGAACGCATACGACGGAAAGGCAGGCATGGTATATTTGCAGGTAAAACGGTGTGATCCATGCCTGAGCGCTTTGAGATATACATAGTATAGAAAAAGGCGCTATATAAATACGCTTCCTTTCCTTTTTCCTACATCATCAAGGCCAAAACAGAAATACTAGAACCGCCCCTGGGAATGATATCAACAGCCACCTCCGATTGAAAAAATCAAGTGATGGCAATCAATGCAGAAGAGCACATGCGATGAACGGCGGCTCTACAACCGTGACCCGTGACTATATTCCTGTATCCATGGCGAAAGAACAGAAGCGGAGACGCAAGCGAGCAACAGCCGCAGCCGGCTCAATGATCAACGCGGAAACTTGTGCTCCTGAGGATGAAGATAGGCGATCGGCAGCAACTGCGTCTGCTGAACCGGGTTGTGATGCGATTCTGAAGTTACGACCTTAAGGCGGTATAGAAATTTGTGTATTATTATTATTATTATCAGAAGATAGACGAAGGAGGTCATCATAGCAAGTAAAAGATGAACAACAGAGAACATGGGCAAATATTTTAAGGAAGTTTCTGTTTGCAACAAAGCATTTTAAAATATTTTTGGCTTGCTCGCGGACTGCATGCAGATTGTCCTTCTTATTAGTGAATGAAAAGTCGTAGAGTTGCAAATAGATACACTTTTTCGGGGTTTTTACCACAAGGAATCTGAATCTGGTATCTTTACAGTAATATTAGTTCAGAGTGTAACGCGAGATATTTCGGTGTTTCGTGATGGGCAGACGTCTGCACAAGACAAATGTATTTAATTGGCACAATCCCGTCTAACACAACTAATACAACAGTTGCGTGTCTGACTGTTGCAAGTCGTTCTCTGCTGCAGGTCTAACTTAATGACCTCATAGCGTCACTCTTAACGACCTTTCTGCCTTCGTCATCGATCAGATCCACAGTTGTTCGTCGAACAAGAAACAATCCAGTTTGACAGACATGCGTTTTCATACACTGTCTTAGCACGTCTTAGTTCATACAACTAGGCCTAACTTTCTTTATTACAGGCCAGCCAGACTAGCAACGATCGTTAGTGTCTGTCGTCATCGTCGTTTGTCGTCGTCTTTCGTCTGGACTGCATGCAGACTGTCCGTGTCTCTAGTTCCCGTGCGGGGATGGTGTCCCCTCCCAATGGAATGGAGTCTGGAAGGAGAAAAAAGCAAATTACATAAAGAAAAGGTTAAGACTGGTGCACATTTTGCCACAAATTTGTGTAATTTTACCCGCGCGGCGCAAGCAATGCGCGGGTAATAGCCATCATCGTGTGTCCGTGTGTCTGTCTGTCTGTCCTAAACGTAGGATCACGCCAACAACACCGCGTGATAGCCCAGGGAATCTAGTTTTCTGGCGCCAAAACTCGTCGGTAGGCGACCCCCTTCCTTCTGAAATCTGCGTTCAAAATGACCCACCCCCCTTTCACACAGCGCAATTTCGACTAATATTTGCTCATAGCGCCTCAATCGTAAGAGCTAACGAAAAAAGTTCAATTAGTGCTAATAGGAAGTCGATCACGCGCTTTCCAACGAGCCATAGATGAACAGTGTACGTTACCCCTAAGTCCCCCAAATGGTGGCACAAAACGCGATTTTGCTATTTTTTAGTAAATTTCAACTTCTGTCGAAAAAAGTCTGCTGCAAAGTTTCTTCGTGTGAAAACTTCCAGCGGCAAAGTTGTAGCTACATCATTCCTCTATCTAACGGTCCATAGACATAGATGGATTGCGGGCGACGTCACCATACCTAAAATATGCGCTAAAAATGACCCACCCCGTCGGAAAACGCCGATTTCGACAGATTTCGCTTAATAGTGCCGTAGCCGCGAGAGCTTGCGAGAAACATTCAATTATCGCCAATAGGAAGTCGACAACGCGCTTTCCATCGAGCCATAGATGAACCATGTGCGTTACCCCTAAGTCCCCCAAAGGGTGGCTCAAAACGAGATTTTTTTACATTTGGCGTTGTCTTTCATTTCTTCGTTGCAGGTAATCGTAGACATTTTAAATTTATTATGTGGGTTGAACATAGCATATCTTAGTCTACAGATGACAAACCGTCCCTCAAGTGGGCGTGGCTACGTCACGTGACCCATTTTAAACTTTCAGTCCCCTTACGATATCTATGAAACGGCTTAAGCTATAGACTTTAAATTTGGTGTGCATGTTGATCATAGCAAGTCCCAGTCTTCGGACGACAAATTGTCCCTGATAAGGGCGTGGTCACAGTCACGTGACCTCTTTAATTTTTGGAAAATAAGCGATAATATCTCGAAAACGGTACGAGATAGCGTCATAGTTTCTATTAAATTCGAATGGGAAGTCGTATGCGTTCTATCGAATGGTTATGTTGCCGATGACCTTGGGTGACCCCTAAGCACGTTAAACCACCTCAATTTCTACATTTCGCATTGCCTTATGCGTCTTCGTAATTGGCGATCGCAAAGACTACAAATTTGATGTAGGCCTACAGTGTGAATATGCAAGTCACAGCCTACGGACGACAAACTGTCCCTGATAGGGGCGTGGTCAGGTCATGTGACCCATTACAAAATTTTGGGGCTCCAATCATATCACTAGAACGGCTGAACCTAAAGTCGTCAAATTTTGTACACGAATAGGCAATATGAATTCTATGCAACAGGATGACATATCACCAACAAAAGGGCGTGGTTATGGTCACGCGACTGTTTTAAAATTTTGCCGTTAGTCGTGATGCAGCGCGACGCGCGGGTTTGTCAGCGACAGCTGAGCTACTTGTTGACTTTCGGGCACTCTGAGCTCCAGAGTGCCCGAGCGTCAAAAGGGTTGGTTGGTTGGGGTTTAACGGCGCTTTCAGCACAATTTAGGTTATATCGCGCCTTTAAGGTAAAAGTATATTATACTTTACTTATACTTATATCTTCTCATGCCGAGTGGCGCATAGGGCGAACAGTTTCTTCTTGTAGATGCGCTTGGACCGGCTTGGTGGTTGAAACGTTACCAATACGCCATGAGGCATTGAATGGTTTGCGTTTATGCGCTATATAAATCCACGATTGATACTGATACTGGTAGATAGAACACTGCGCAAATTTTAAATGTTTCTTAAATGTTCACACAATGTCGACAGGAAGTCGATTGTGAAAACTCTGACGGAAATGTACGCTCGCCGCGTCGCGTACTGACCCCTGGTGAGTGGGGATGCGCCACGCAATCTATTAAGGTTAGAAAAAAGGACAGATGGACGGACGCCAGACCGTTACATTACGCTAACCGCTCAACGCGGCCTACGTAATAATGGCTGCCATGACAGAGAAGGCACGTTTTGCCAGCCATCGGCATTCGGTAGAGCCAGTTGAGGTGTCGCTCTCTGACCTGAGGCTAGAGTATATCGACCAATTAAGTCGTTATGATGAATGGCACATCACCGGCTATTATGTGTCAGCAGCGCCAACTTCTTGTTCTTGATAACGCAGCCGCACAGGCCACACCTCGCCATGACTACTAACAGACTATTCGTGCCTGGTTGTTATCTGCCCTATGCAGCTTGTCGACTAAACATGACGGCGCAACAAGGACGGCGTTGCGGTAGTCGAGCTGTCGGCTCGACGACGCTGCTTGGTGTTATCATGGGCAACAGGATGTATGTCGCACGGGCGAGTATAACAGCTATGTACCGCGACGACCGCTGTGACGTAGTCGTCCAGCCGCAGGTGCCCGTCGAACATTACAGACTAATCCAGTTCAGCTACAACTGGCAATGAACATGCATCCAATTGTTTGCATTTGATGACACCTTTTTAAAATTTAGAGTACTGTGTGGTGTTATGGAAACATGAACTTTGCAAAGATGTTTGGCATCAAGAAGTTTAGATTGTTCTTCATTATTAGTTTCAAGTAGTATATAGTTGTTATTAAGGATGGTTGCATTGGCAGTTTTACTTTTTGTAATATCGTTAATGCTGTCGGCTAGTCTGCATGGACTTAATTTTGCTAGTTCGATATTTTCATCCATTGATTAGGCCATTAGATACTTTGGCCAACTTGGAATGGTTTGAGTTACGAAGCTTTCCGGTCCATTTGATTCATTTTCATCATCAGTTTTTTCTTTTGTGTGACGAAGTAGATGCAGATATATTTTTAGAAAATTCATATTCCATGCCCCTCGCCGCTGTGGATGGCCAACAAGGGCGGTAACAGAGCTGTCGGGCTGAGACCAAGACAGATGTACCAGTGATACATGGGATATATAGAATAACACTGGGTCCAGTCTCTGGGTCACTCTAGACCATGGGATGGAAAAGCAAGAAAACAGATAAAGCGAGTAAAAAACGGAAAAGTAAAAGATACTGAAAGATGGTGTATAAGGTGGGGAAGTGAATGGATAAGGGGGAAGGTGGGACTGCCTCGGGCCCACACGGGGCCAGTCACCAAAGAACTTTCCCCAGTGCTATTCTAGCCACTGAGACAGCCAATGTCACCACTACTTGCAAAAGTGGTGATGACTCATCAACAGTCACATAGAAATTTACGCCTATGACTTCAGTTCATTAATAACTGTCAACACATAACAAATATCATTGTCATGTGTACAAAGAACCTTGCAGTACAATACAGAATTGGCTTTTCAGCACTGACAACAGCATATAAACTATAAAAATAAGCACATTAAGACAAATACAAGTAAACCTGCAAATAGCATACTTGTGATTTAATAACATGAATGATGCAGTAATGTAATGTAATGTACATCATCAAGGCCAACAGTATCTTACAGTCTCCACATCCGCTGGTCAAAGTATGGAAATACACTAGTTGCCACTTATAGAAATATGTTGTACACCTATGTACATGTAACGTTATGTCGATGAAGAGAAAACACCAACACTACACACGTACCGAACTGGTGCTGACACATAATCAATGTGACAATATAAATAACACACACAGCATGAGTAACATACTGAGTAACATGTCTAATAATGTCAGCGACTAGTGATAAGCAAATTTATCTGACTAACATTCACGACAAATAGCAGCAGCAACGGCTCAGTGGTTATAATAGTAAACACCCCCTTCAGAGCATCCCAAGTTTGATTCCTACTGACACCAGTGATTGGTGATGTCAAAAAGGCATCTGGAAATATGCTCAAATTCTTCATAAAATCCACCGAACATGGCGACATGTATGGGTCTTTGAACAGACAGTGTGGTGTCCATGTTCACCTTTAAAATTCAATCAAAATGTGTAATATCTCGCTAACCAATACACGCAAGTAGCACCAAAACAATACAGAATAAATATGAAATGAAAAACGATACGGTCATACTAGTCAAGAGAACATTTTTCATTTAGCACCAACAATAAATATTTACTTATTTTTGAAAATCTCACAAAATGTTTACCTTGTTGGAATTTATCATCATGTCAACAAATGATGTTTCATTCACTTTGTGTAAATTTTGATACACTAATTTAAAACAGCGAGAATGTGATCATTATCAGGATAATAAAAATGTTGTGTAAACATGAACGAAATGAAAATGTGCATAATTTAACATGACTAGTCAAACAGCTCAGCAGCAGTAAAAGGCACTTCAAGCCACTACCGGCTCATGTTTCATGTCCTGTGCTTTACAATATTTACATTATTACAGCCTCACAATAATTTGAGTGTTACTTTTCATAACGTGTTAAAGATTCATTACACAGCACTGATATTATTCCATGCTGACATATAACTGATACATAGGATATGTAGCATAGTTTTGGTTCACCGACAACCGGGAAAATGTTGAAATATGTATCCAACAGTACAACTAAAATTCTTTCAAGCCATGTGCATTTGATTCTCACCATCGGCCAACAAAACATGATAAAATTACAACATCTTGCTAACAAGAACTTATTTCTTAACAGAAATAATGGCACAACAATGTCTTGCAGTTCAATAATCAATTGAAATGTTACACCACAAAGCACAGACTGGGACTGCTGCAACATTACTCCAGACAAAATTGAGCATATATACATATAACTACAGAGCTGACATAACAGCTTAGTATTATTGCCTCCACAGTTTTGGCAGGGGTATTGATTTTACCGCCATTTGTCTGTCTGTCCATCAGAATGAAACTCAAAAAAGTTACGGGCAATTTGCATGAAATTTGTGAACGAGTAGATTATGGACCACAGAAAAGTTTATTAAATTTTTGAAGTGATTCAGAACATCCCAATAATCAACTGATGTGAAAAGTGAAGCTGAGAAAACCAGATATGGGATGGTGTAGGAAAGTGCAAAGGTAATGCATGCACTATATTGAGTGCTGTCTAGTAAGGTTCAGTCATTATCACTCCATCGACCATCTGCTTCGTCATCCTCTTCTGAATCATTTTCTTCGAGAGCTTTCCGACGCATCTCAAATGCTGCCTCCATGATTGCCTGCACATCTAGTCGGCCTGTACCACTTGATGCATGCTGTTGCTGCTTCTGTGCTGACTTCTGTCGTCGTTCCTCTACCTTCCGCAGCTGAATTCCTGCAAAATAGTGAATCATAATAACCACTATCCATGGAGTTCGAAAAATACTGGACAATTCTATAACAGCACAATGCAAAAAAATAAAGAGGCACTAAATATTTGCCTCTCATGATCTACTGTGCTACGAGAAATCCATAAAAGTATGAGGAAAATGATCGCGCCATTTTAATCGCTTACAGCTTTGTTACCCAGTGAATAAAAGTGACCAAATTATACATGTAATTAGCCTAGAGATGCCCATAAAATTCCTAAATTTCATCAGAATTGTACCTGAGATATGCCCCAACAGGGTGAATGAATTTTAAAATTCTTAATTTTTACAGTTTACAGGCTCCTGTACTCTCACTCTTGCACCACTCAAGATAAAATAGGGTGTGCAAATGTGTCACTGTGCAGTCTGAAAACTGATCTCTTATTAAATGTAATATCAGCAGTTTGCCTTGCAGGCAATCCTGCTGGTAATCAGACAAAAGCAAAAACAGCGACTCTTTCAAACACAATTTAACAACAGCCTAAACATTATCAACAATAACCTATGACATGATACACATCTGTTGTTGTGATAAGCAGAGAACACACACCTTCACGTATTGCTGCTAGCAAGTCGGAGCGAGTGTCTCGCACCAATGGCGGCTCAGTTGTCATAACGTCATCTGCTGGTTGGCTGGTCACCAGTGAGCTAGAATCAGAGCTGTTGTCAACGGCAGCAGATGTCACACTGGAACCATCACCTTTGCGCCATGCTACCGACTGATTAACGGCCTTTATGTCACTCGATGCAGGACTGGGTGGTGGCAAATATGGCTGCGACGGTAGCTCAGAGAAATCGATACCTGTGATCGTCATAGGTGGGCTTGGCAACTGGTCACCGCTCAGTGACGACGAGGCCAAACTGGAGCTTGGTGGTGTTGGTGGCGCTGGAAGGTCAAAACTGTCTCTCAGTGACCTATGCTGATCAGCTGCATCGTGATGACTGGACAAAGAAGATACAGGCACATCTGGTTGAATGACATCCATGGGCCTTGTCAACGGGCTGCTGTTACTGAGATAAGATGAAGTAGACACTTGTGTATCTGAACCTGGTGGACGTACGCCGACATTAGAAACCATATCACCACCAGCAGCTGCTTGATACCTCATCTCCGCCTGGTGCATTGATGCTGCTCTCATAGGCTGTGAAGAAGGTAATGACTGGTTTAATTCACTGCCGACATGCCTCACAGCTGCTGCATTATCGTGACTGTGGATATGTATTTGATCGGCAGCTAAATGTGGCTGGTATGCGAGATGTTCATTATGAGCTCCATCATTCATGTTCCACCTCCGTGCTTCAGATGCTGACTGCTGCAGTGACCCAGTTCGACAAATGTTGGCTTTTGGAGTCCGCGTCTCACCCAGTGTGCCGTGCCGATTTACTGCATGACCATGACGCAAGTTGTCGACAAACTCCGGACCATGCCGTAGTTCTGCATAATTGGCATGCTGAGACTTTGGTGCACGTATTGATCGCGGTTCCTTACTTGGTCTCTACACACAAGTCGAATCAATATAAACTGGTGCAAGAAATTTTCTTTATCAAAACCTTCAAGTAAGATGTCAAATCAGAATTGTTACCACAAAGTCTTAAAACATATTTTGAGGAACTTTCATATAACTGCTTCAAGCTTTGTCTGTTCATTCTTTGCGGGCAGGGGTCCTGCCTACTCTGGACCACAGCACTGATACCTTTTGATTGAATCGGTCCAATGCGCCAGCCCATGAAGAGGAGAGAAGTTGATAGGTGTGTGCACTATGTAGGGTGAAGGAGGGTAACTAGGCTTGAGCAGCTTGTCAGGTATTTCTAAATGCGCCCCTCTAGGCATGGTCTACTGTCTGTCTAAGCCCGGGCTGGCACTTGTTCAGTGACAGCCCTGACCGGTCCACCGTTCAGCACCTGGCCCGGACTGGCACTTATTTAGTGCCAGCCCCACCAGTCTTCTGTTCAGCGCCCGGCCACCTGATTGACACTTCTGCAGCGTCAGCCAGGAGACTTAGTCACACCTGTCTGCTTCAGCTCTCACGTCAGCATGGCCGATACCTTGATGCTGCTAATCAAGGCATCAGCAACGGTCACACTTTATAGAGGACACTGTCGAACTCTCTTACCTGCCCGGGATTAACTTCCTGTTCATCATGTGCATAGGAATTATTAGAAATAATTCTCTGATAGGCAGACGTGCCAGGGCTGAGTTGAACCCCAGCTACTTAGCGCGTCACTCTCTACTGCACATGGTGGCTGAGTGCGTTAACCACTCGGCCATAAGGGCATGTTACTGCTTCAAGCTTCATAAACTTGCAAGAATTATGCATAATTTAGTCAAAAGTAGTCGCCATTACACACTATACAGAATAGTCATACTTACAGCAGTGCGCCTGCCACGTTGTTTGTGTCTTTTCATCTGATTTTCTGTGTCCTTGGCAATTTCTAGACACCACAACTCCAAAAAGTAGTCAGGATCCGTGTAGAATTTCATACTGTCACGGCCGTCTTCTCTGCAGTAGTACACATCAAAAATACAACATTAATTCAATAATTAACAGAGGAACACCAATTCAGTGCACACAAATTTCACGTCACTCTCGATTTCATCAGCCAAGTGTGTCACATTACCCGGACCATGCCCCTTCTGGGGTAATTTTTCATAAGCACCTGTCATGGTCATTCTGTACCAAATTACAAGGAGCTGGCTTCATCCATTGCAAAAGTATGAGGGATCACAAATTCAGGAAAGGGTTCATGTCACCCTGAAACATTCCATTTGGGAGTAGAACACGCATATCATTAGTTGGTTAGTACATGCCGGGGTCAATTTGTCCACTAAATTGGGAATGCTACATGGGAAATCAATTCCAAAGAAATAGCAGGTATGCCAAAAGCTAAATCCATTTGGGGGCAAATTTTGGGCTTATGGGCTTATTGGGTGGTAAATATGGTTACAACTAACTGGATATCGAAAACTAAAGATACATTAAGCCCGTAAACATACTAATCAAATCTAGCAAAAAATCTACAAAACTATGCACGTCAAAAACTTGACAACATTACGGCTGCTGCCTACTGCAGATGTTCTCACAATACATCCTGTCAACGTCAGTATGTAACAACAGCTAGACAACGCCACTAAAAGCTGATTTTCCTTCACTCAGAAGTCAAGTGTTGTAAAAAAGATGAAATCCCCGAAACAACTGCTGGTTAACATAAGGGTATCTGGTCACCACAAAATCTTAGAATCCATCAAGCACCCTTCAGAATCAAGCAGCAACCAGTAAAAAACATCCTAGGACCTAGTTTATGCTACAACCTAGAAGTATTTTTAATATATATAATTCAAAACTGTAAATAGCAACCTAAATAAGAAATCAAGTAAATATTCCACAAAACATATGTCATATACTTATAAAATTTTGTTTTATATTGTTCTTTAAAAAAACTGAACAATGCAAAAATATAAATGAAATCTGAAAGGACACCAGTGTCAAACTTTGTAC
>Ga0209363_1000585_pt1 | contig 14746 bp, 13 predicted proteins | sample WorMetexBAHAMAS3_FD_187385 | JGI IMG/M metagenome (GOLD analysis project Ga0209363, IMG submission 187385) | Marine gutless worms symbiont microbial communities from Max Planck institute for Marine Microbiology, Germany - Inanidrilus exumae... | ecosystem: Host-associated > Annelida > Digestive... | reverse complement strand
AGATCTAAAGAAATCCAAGATGCCGGCGGCCGGCATCCTAACAAGTTAAAAATTACGATATCTCGGCAATGGTTTGAACAACCTAGTGACTTTTCAGTATTCACTTAATATTTTTAAGCAATACATACGGTATTCTGTTACTATACGCACAATTCAGTATGGACTTGTGAACTCGGCTATGGGGCAGATACCATGTTCCACAGAACGTATTTCTTGTTACTGATTTGTTCATTTGACATTTGTGTCGTGTCTGATGTTGCCCTAAATGGCTAGTGGCAAGTGTCACGGTCACGTGACGACTGGCGCACCTGCGCGTGCGCGGGCTGTGGGCCTGGTCAGTAGTTGTTGGCCGTTGAGGCCGGAGAGTGTGTGTCTGCTGGGAATGTTGTTTCTTTTCTTTCTGTAAATAGTCTATTATATGTATAAAATCATCTTTGGTGGTTGTTTGTTCGTTCTCAGGCAGAGTTGTTTTGTCATAGCTCATAGCAGAAACAGCACGATAGGCCTAGGCGCTGAACCACGTGCGTAAACAGCAAGTATGCTGCCACCATGTCTTATCCAAACGGCCAGTGGCAGTATATTGTCACTGTGTACTTTTTTGCTAATTTCTGAAGAAGAATTTTACATATGACGATTAGTACTTTCCATTGACTACCAATAAAGCGTTTGCATAATTTCAGTAAGTAGTTTTCCCGCCCGGAAAAGTGGTTGAGTCGAGTCCGTTAAAATCCAGCAGCAAAGTCTGGTCGGATTCCTGGACCACTACTTATTTACAGTTAATTGTTTTCATCTGTACAGTATGGGAAGTGCATATTCGGTGTGATTGGTGAGTAGAAAGTGCACAGTGTACTGTTTTCTGTTGCTGTTTAGTGGTAAATTAGGGTGATTTAACAGTAATATTAAGGTAGCGGTAATTTGTTTTACTTTTACTAGTACTTTTCGATGACCTACAGTAACTAAACTTATGTGTGCCTGCAACAGAGATAGCCATTCCACCGTGAGTGCCTAAAAACTGCGACAGACTGTACTGTCCTTTCGCTTTGATAAACCGTTAAGTCCGATGACAAACATCAAATTGACAAAACGATGACTTATTCTCATTGTTCGACGCGTTGGATGAGAGTGCTGTACTTGGTGCCAAGTACATGCTGTACTTGGCACCCAATCAGTGGTCCTTGCAGTGGGCTGTGCCACTTAGGCCACTTTAAAAATAGTTTTTATTATATGTATTTATTATATTGACTTTCATGACAACGGATATATCGTTTCCGGTGGCTGTAAATGTAAACAATGACGAAGTTATGAGTAGAATTTCAGAGAAAACGTTTAAGTCTTGGCTTAAAACACATGATCCAAATGGAATTTGCATTCGTGGTGATTGATTGATTGATTGGTAAGCTGCCCAAGTTCGTGGCTGGCGACCTAGCAAGGGTTCCACCATTCAACCCCTGTGATCTGTATATGACACTGCTGATACTTTGTGTCACTGCGCTGGAGTCACGGATGTCGACGATGGTGTGTGTGTGTGTGTTGAGGTGGCTCGAGCGACACTGCAAAGTGATGCAAGTACGACTGTACAGTATCATCACTGTCAGTCCAATGCTGCAGCCAACGCCACTACAAGTACAACTGTACAGTATCGTCACTGTCAGTCCAATGCTGCAGCCAACGCCACTACCGCAACACCGTCTCAACCTGTGTCAGTCGTGGAACATTGAGTCGGCAGCTGTTCTGGAAGACCCACTGCAGCAGGCTCCCGGAGTTCCTGATTGGGCAGAGGTGGTTAACAAGAAAGTTGGGACAAAACCTAAAACTGGTGTTTCACCTAGCATCGTTGTTTCTCAGGGGAAAATGTCACTGCCGAGGCAAGTCAGGTAAAGGTGAAGGCCATACCCAGAAAGCTGCATGCCTTTGTCAATTGACTTCATATTGACACCACTGAAGACGATCTTGTGTCCTGATTTGGTACTGCTGGTGTAAGCTGTCTGAAAATTAAGCCCCCAGAAGGCCACTTATTTAGAACCTCTGCCTTCAAGGTCGCATGTGATGCTAGGTTTGCTGACATGTTCTATGATGAAAATAACTGGCCTGACGGCTGTGATGTCAGAGACTGATATGTGTGTAAGAACGTATCTGTTCAATCTGCTGACTCATAATGGCAGATGTGAGTCTTGACATTGAAGGCCATCAATGTTGTAAGTTATAACATGCATGGCTTTAATCAGGGTCGTGCTATGTTACTAGACTTAAGTTTAACTTCCCAGCTGTCCGTTCTCTGGTGCTGGCGCACTTGTTTGTCCCGTCACTGTCGTCTGAGACCTGCGAGTTTTCATCGACAACGATCTCAGAGCGGCCATCCACGTTCGGAGAACCATGCCCCGTTGTTTCGCTGCGCTCCGCCACCGGACTAGATCACATTACGCTGGGAACGTGTACGCTGTTTGGTAGTGCTCGGCTGCATCTGTTGTTTTCTTGCACTGTGGATAATTGTTAAGAATTGGTATGAGTATGTCTGTAGACTTATTACTACGTCTGTAGACTTATTACTAACTGACGAACCGACGATACTGTAATCTTCCCATGTGCGTTATCTGCATGAAATATAGAGTATGGCCTTTTAAATTATTTATTTTTTGAACTTTGTGTATGCTTCACTGTCACACTGGAATGAAAGCATTAAGCTGCCTGTATTACGTGACTGTTTATTATGCCTACTTCAGCAGTGGATGCTGCACTTTATAGGCCTATATTTCAGTATGCTGTATCGTTTTCTGTTGCTGATAAATCTGATATGATTTGATGGTGGCCGAAAGTGTGGTTGAAATTTACGATATAAATATAAATCAACTGGTGTTATTTTTAACGTTTGGCTTGAGCAGCAAATAAAATACCCCTATTGCGTTATGCTGTGATTTTCGTAAAGTGGGGCATTAGCAATCTGACATATGTTTTGGAACTGCAATGACTAGTTAAAATTCCCCCCCCCCCCAATCAAATTTCTGGGTGTCACTGTATCCAGCCAAAGATGGCAATTGTCTGTTTTCGGCTATTTCCAATCAGCTGTTAGTCTGTCTGAATAAAGAAGGAACTGCAGCTGCACTGAGACGTGATATCGTTGGCTACCTGTCGCAGCAATGTGACAATTTACGCTGGATAGATGGCAGCGTAGTACATCTGTCTGGGAAAGTTTCAAATTCTGACATTGTTTCTTAATTGCATAATACGGCACAGCCACATATATTTGGCGATCAAATAATGCTCCTCGGAGCTTCATGCCTGTATTCAGTGCAGTTTGTAATATTGTAACGTGACAGTTGTTGTTGCTCCTAATAAGAACATTGAGCTGGTGTCAAATATGACAAAACTGCTACTTGGGCATTATGCAGAAGGTCAAGGAGAGCACTACGTCAGCCTCATTGCCGACAGTGAGCAAATTCCACTTCCATCTCATCAGTTGGCGCAGGTTGACAGAACAAGCAATGACGGTGATCTGACCAGCCGTAAGTTTACAAACGTTCAGCTGCCAAATTTGCAGCCTGATCTGGATATCGGTAACGTTCACCACAGCGTGATCGCTGACGACTTGAAGGACAACTTAATCAAAAACAACAACTTAATCAATAACAAAGAACCAGACTCCCAATTTTAAATTCCCGGCGAGACATTACAAAGACAAAAGAGCGAAAACTGGACTTCTCGGTAGATATTGTAAACTTCAAGTCAGCCATCACCAACCGCGGTGTCTCCTGCACAGTTGTGTCCCTCCTAAATGAACTTGGCCTGTAGGCAAACATCATAATGAAGCAAGTAACTGCTCCACCTGCAACGTCTGTGCCGTCTGGAACGTCGACGCTTTACCCAGACCTGCCCAGTCCTTGTCCTGCAGATGTTTGCTCCGAAAACACATGCTCCGAAAACACACAAGACTACCGGCTTCAGGAAATCTCACGACTGAAAGAGTACCTTGAAAAAAAGCAAGACAAGCGCGCACAGCTTTACAAAAAGTACCATCGCAGCGTGAACGTTCTCGATGGTGTTGACACGGCATTAATCTCAGCAGGCCAATGGTGTTGACACGGCAATGCTCACAGTCGGCATGGGAATAAGCGTCGAAGGTGTGAGTCTCCTTTCTACCATAATCGCGGCCCCAGTTGTCTTGAGACTTGAAATCGTGGCCTCGACCTGTGGTGTCCTAGGAGTGGCCGGAAAATTAGTTGCACGCCGGCTCGCAATCAGAGCGAAAAAACATGATGAAAACCGCATTCTGACTAAAAGTAAGCTGAACACAGTTTCAGATGGCCGGATCTCTGATGAGGAGTTCCGCCTAATTATTGACCAGGTCAACAAGTACGGCTGGCTAAAGGCCGAGATCCGTTATGGAGCAGGAAAAATGCACGCCGCAGTCGCACCTCCAGTCCTGGGCGAGGAGACAATAAAACGCCATCATTCAGAGAGGAAGAGACGAGGAGCGAGCCAGCTTCACTGACCTCCGAATCTCCATCTCACTGAACTGTGTGTGTTTCAGTGCTTGGACGCGCTCACGCCCACCGTCTCACCTACCGCGCCGCCACCCTAATGGGTGTAAACCAGTTTTTGAGGGCCACAAGTGGTGTTCCATAGCTACTACATTAGTAGCTTGTTCGGCGGGAGTAACTATGACTCTTTTAATGATGCTCACGTAGTGGGAGAGGTGAAACTCGTGGATCACTGAGTGTCATTATATTATTGTTGGATCTCGTATCGAAAATTTCGGAAGATTTGTTCGCTTCAGACAGCACATCTTTTTGTCCGTTCGGTTGATAAATCCCGCGTTTGTCGAGAGTCAATAGTCTCCTCTGGGGTAGTGTGTCCTCTGCGCTTATCCCAGACACGTAAAGTGTCCTCCGGGCCTGAAAGTCCTCCTGCCGGCAATCTTCACGAGGGCGCGCCATCAGTAACCCGGTCAGGGTGAAGCTGAACCGGTTCAGTGACAAACCGGACGCCGGCAGTGGGCGATCAGGGTGCCGTAGCATCGATCCCGACCGAGGGTGGTACGCTTGCAAATCCATCAGAGTGACGGTGGTCGAGGTATCTGGATACATGGACTTCCGACGGGTGTAGTCCTGAATCACTATGTCCTTGGGGCCCACTGGTCCCGACAATTCCAGTCCCTCACAATATCGCTTGAGTAGTGGCAATACCGCGATCATTGCTTGTGCTGTGCCGTCGTTCTATACATTAGACTGTTTTGCCTGCTGCTGCTGCTGCTCATAAGTCCCTGTGTAACTGATAACTTATCACGCGGCTGCACGACACATCCTGCTTTACGCAGCTACAAACTTGAGCTAGAAAATATCGCGGCAGCTCGAACAGCAGCTACGTTTGTAGCTAGAAAAAATAGGTGATTTTGTAGGTGCATATTTCCAGTTGTTTGTCATGGCATGGTACCCCCGGCATAAACTGGATGCCATTTCTACCAAAATTACTGATAGCTGCAAACAAATGGAGGTTTACACATCAGAGCAGCATGTTGTCAGTCAGCAATATTTTACGTGGCTTCGTGAGAACATCGAGACAACCGCTATACCTGAACAACTGAGAATCTTGGAACCGATATTGTACAAGAAATGAAATCTCTGCTTGCCTTGGAAGAAAAGAGACATGCTACGGAGAGTCAGCTCAACAAAAGAGAAAAGAAAGGCGTTGTGAAAAAGGCAAGAGTCAAATACAGAAAAAAAGGATATGGAATGCAGATCAAATCCATTATTATCATACGAGAATGAGACATCCATCTGGTTATTCACTACGATCGAGTGTGAGTGACGACGAAGCTGGAATATCACACCAGTAGAAGGTAATAGCATTTATGCCTACAGACGTGGCCACTGCCACTGAGTCGACAATGTAATATATACTTACTGTGTTCATGTTAAATATATGTATGAAGAAACTGAATTTCACTTCAGCTATAAGAGCATTCGATAGAGAGCATACCTCCCAGCCGTGACATTGACAATGACCTTGACTTTTCCCTGGACGATCACTCTAATATTTGACCTATTACTGCACAGGTTACCATAAGCATCCAGTTCGCCACTGTAGGCTTATTGCCAGTCCCACCTCTAACAATAACCCTGATCCTGACTTTCACCTTGACCACCTTCCAAAATCTCTTCTCCCTTGGCCAAAGGATATCAATGGCCAATTTTCATGATATCTGGTCATCATCTGTCACGCCAAGAAGTTGCTAATTTTTTCAACATTGGAAACTGTAATTGCCTTGATATATAACATGCTATCATAAGTGACTACATCTTCACAGAAAATCCCAGTCACTCATATATGAATTATGAACGTTATAAACATTATATTATTGCACGATAATCATCGTCATTCAGCCTCGCATTATTATTATTATCGTTATTCTTGTTGTTGTTGATATTATTATTATTGATATCGTACACAAGGTACATATAACAGCAATGATACAGATAAAATCTAGCAAACTAGGCTAAAGTAAACCATTACACAAAAAGTAAAAAATAAAAGAACTTAAAAACTCCTATTCACTACATAATGCTTGAATAATACTCTCTATCTCAAACCGAAGATATTGACAACATTGTGTATAATGATGGTTGCCAACAGTGATGTAGTCCTCGAGACCACAGTCTTGGTCTCAAACTCGAGGTGCCTCGAAGACAAAGAATAAAGTCTTGGTGTTGGTCTTGAGACCCGGAGTCTTGGTCTTGGTCGTGAGGTAAAAGTCTTGGTCTTTGACAAAAGAGTCTTGAGAAATAGAATTTACAAGACTGGTGGTTAATAGCTGGTTAATATGGGACATTTGTGTTAAAATCAAGCCGTAAGCAGAGAAAGCAGCCGTGCCACTGACGAGCGTTGTCAGCTCGTATCTCGCGTACGTGCAGCTGATACTTGACGGCACTGAGGTTGGCACCCCGTGGCGTCTATTGAAGGACAATTACAAGCAGTTTGCTTGTTTGCAGTGGTTATTTCAGAGTGTTTTCTGCACACCCTGCACGTCAGCACCGGTTGAGCGTATTTTCAGCCATGGGGGTCTGTTAATCAGGCCTCATAGAGCAAGGATGTCTGACCAGCTTCTGTGTGATCTCATGCTGGCAAAGTGCAACAGGCAGTGACAGTGATAGTGGAATGTGCAATATAAGATTGCGTTTTAGTGTTGTTCAGCACTGTTCTTTTTGAGTTGTTTTAAATTAGACCTACTGTCTTTATGTCATACACAGCTGTCTGTGTCGTGTGTATACTGTTGTGTTCACTTTGTGACCATTATATCATAACCTGTGCAGTGGTCCTAGTCAAGTCTTGGTCTTGGCCTTGAAATATAAAGTCTAGCCTTGGTCCTAACCAAAAAGTCTTGGTCTTGAAAAATATTGAGGTATTGGTCTTGAGACCTACAGTCTTGGTCTCGAAAAAATGTCTTATTTACATCACTGGTTGCCAATGTATATTTGTATTGTCTTTTATTTTCATATTTGCCAGGTCAAACGTCTCAAAACAGTCCTTCAACATTGTCACAACCGGACTTGAAAGCATGACGGATGCCTTTAATCATCATGGCTCTGCAATGCACGTCTTTTTGTGTGTTTATTTAGCCCCTCTCCCGTCCAATAGACAGCATCTCAGCTTTGGTGCTTGTCTGGAGGATAAGAGGGAACATAATCAGAATTGTTCTGTGCTGTGTTGTGTACGAAAGTTGTGCACAATGACATGCACACAAGTGTGAGCATTTCTTACATTATTTCATGTTAGGCTTAGATTTCTTTTTGTATTTATTGAGGTTTTGTCATTTGTGTGTCCTTTCATGTTAGCTTTGGTCATTTTGTTCTTGTATTGCTTGCTATTGTCAGGCCCGTAGGCAAGGGGGAGGGGGTTATACCCCCAGAAAAGCAACCTTAAAATTTGTGGGACCCACGTTTGGCCGGCTACACTATAACACCGGGCCATTCAGCACCAGCACTGAAAGTATAAGTATTCAAAGTACAAAACAGACTACCAGTAACAAAAAGTCGAGCTGCTGCAGGCCAAGACTCCAGAGTTAAATTTCTGTACTCCAGTCCTGGCTGAAGGCAAGCGTCATACCTGTACTGTATGTACCCGAGGTTTTGTGTTGTACCCTAAGCTTTACAATCGTGTTATAGCCTTGTTATTATTTGTTTATTTCCGGTTGTACTTTTTCCGGTTGCACTTCTGTTGTTTATTATGGGTCGAAATAAACGTCACGATTCGGAAAGTACCAACAAAAATGGCATTGGAAAGTACTCTGTAAAGAGACAAAGAACAAGCGAAGAGCGACTGGTATGTATTATCGTTTTATAAGACATTTCAAATGTACTACGCTGTACACGCGCATTTTTGCCTATAATACCCATTGCTATTGTTTTCTAATAGTCACGTGTTGCCTGTTTTGTGTGAATTACAGCTTCCTGCCGACGACGGAGAAACGCCGACTGCGACTGAGTTGGTGTTACCTGGCGAAACATCAGCACAGCCACCAACCACTGATTCCGACAACAGCACTGGTGCGGTAGATGATCATTCTGTGCAGTCTGCAGCTTCGCCGAATGTGAACGATATTGGTAATTGGCTGTCAGACACGTCTAGGAGACTGTCGTCTGCGGAACGACTTGCTGCACTGCGAAACGTCTGGGTGCCGGAAGCTACGCGTAACTTTCCTGTATCTGGAAGACGCAATCTGAAGTTTCAACATAGTTGGCTGAGGCGTTTCAGCTGGTTGGCATACTGTGACGATACAAGTCGTCATGGTTATAATTTTAACTAATTAAGTTCATATTTGTTTCCATTACTGGGCTGGGCGTAGGCTGTCGCACCTGCGTGTTTGAATTACTCAGCCTTGTCACCTATACGTCTTACCTGTACGGCCTATATGGGTCACGTGGCCGAGGCTGAAGGCGGGAAGTCTTGTGTGCGGGTATTATTCGGCGGCAGAGCTGGATTGAGGAAGGACGAGTCTGCAGTAATACTGTCGAGTCTACAGTAATATTCTCGTAAAAGGCAAGTTAGTTGGTTAACGGCAGTTGAGTATAGTAGCACAGCGCGAGAGAGACGGTACGACAGAGGTATCGTCGAGGAGTCGTCACTCGTCAGTAGCTTGGGCGACTCGAGGCTGACTCTGTCGACCATCTGAGCTCAGTGTTGAGTGTTTGACGATGCGCCGTGGATGCTGTCGTGAATGTTTTCTGACGTCAGTTTGTGTGAGATGAAACGGACATCCAGTACCTTCGCCAGTTGATTCGAGTTTTTCACTGCCGTCGCCGTCCACTGTTCCACGTGTTTATTTTTGTGATGCTTTATACTCGTTGTCCAGGACTTTGTTGAACTGGGAAGAGGGTTGACGTTTTGTGTTTCTGTTCACGATTGCTAGCTGTCTGTGTTATACCTTCAGACTGCTGTCATTATCTGTGGTCTAATTCAGCTACTGCTAGAACGTTATAATCATTGTATATTGATTGTCTTCTCTGCCGCTAATGTTTGTATCGCACGTAATTGCTTTGTGTTTATAACTGCCGATGCGAGACATTGTCAGTCAGAGTTGCAAATTTATCAGAAAATCCACTATTTGCTGTCTTGTGATTTGTGAACTAGCTACAATTATTAATTTATAGTTTAGAAGATATAAAACAAGCAAGCATAACAGTAAAGACAGCTGTAGCAGGATTTGGCAGAAATTAACATCTTCTAATATAACATACAATTAGACATAAACTCCTAGCCTTAATTTAACACGCAAATTCCTGGATAGGTGGTTAGCAGTATCTAAGCGCCATCTAATCCGAAAATACAGGCAAGCCCTGACACATACTCACAGCAACAGGATGGCTGCTTTTGTAAGTACTGCGTTCTGTTTGTCCCAGAGGTTGGTGCCGGCACCAATCATCAGCGACCGGGCCGTCTTGTTGTGTCAAAATATGATCGATGGAAGGATGAGTTGGAGGACTTTACCAATCATCAGGCGACAGAGTATCACAAGCAATGTGTTACTGTAGCAAACAACTTGACAAAAGTTTCTCAAAATGAACTGCAGTCCACTGATGTTGTACTTGACAGTAGGCTGAAGCAAAATTAGAGACAATCGGAAGCGATAATTCCAATCATTGAAACCGTTATATTTTGTGGCGGACAGGGACAAGCTCTGTGTGGTGACGATGATTATGGTAGTGTTAAGTAGAATTAAAGACGGTTTATAAATAGTTTAACTAACTAATTAACTAATTTAATGTGGACGATTTGAACTAGATTTGAATTAGAATGTACTTACTATATTACTAAGAACCCGTGGACTGGGCATGCGCAGAGCGGCACCTGCGAGGCCACGTGGTTAATCCTTCCTTCTTTGTTCCCGAGCTGCCGATGTGACCGGACGTGTCGTGATAAGAATATTATATTGTATCTATATCGTGGTCTTTGTTGCTGTTTGCTTCGTGTCTGCTATCTGCTGCTTCCAGGTACTATACAATACACTTCGCGTGTCTTATTCTGAACTAGACCCACGCTCTAGAACAGCTAGCCGAGGCTGGGGAAGAGGGAACTGCCATACTAAACAGTCGGCCAGCCGGCCCTCTCCCATTCCTCCCTTTCTCCGTAACAGTAGTATTTAGAATTGCCTGTGAACAATGATGGTAATTTCCGTGCTTTACTTCGCTATCGCGCAAAAGGCGGCGATCAAAGTCTTACCGATCACTTGCTTAGCAGTGCACACAATGCCACATATCTCAGTCCTACTATTCAGAATGAAATAATTGATGCATGCAATGATTTGATTTCAGGTGAACTTGTTCGCAAAGTAAATGCAGCACGTTGTTTTTCTGTTCTTGCTGATAAAACGGCAAAAAACCTGTTACCGTGCACTTATTTGAGTGATCATGTTTTCAAACATCTTGTTTTGTACTAATGATTTAGCTGTTGATGTTGTCGTAAAACGACTTCCCTTTGGTAACCCTCACCCCCACCTGCGGTAAATTTCTGGCTACAGGCCTGGCTTTTGTTGTGTTGGGTTTAGTTTCTTCAGTACTTAGCCCTAAGAGATTGGCAGGGAAGAACGTCTCCAAAATGACCTATTTTGTTTCAATGGGACGTAAAACCTTTACTCAGTCAGTGAGTGAGTGCATTCTCAGATAAGAATTTCTAGTCGAACCATATACAATACACCCGTAATCAAGGTTAGATCTTATGAGACTTTGGTAGAGGTGGAGCAATGTTTGTTGATCATCTCCCCATAATGTGTGAGCTACTACACGTAGTCAGTCAGTGTATTTATTTAGGTTATGTCTTTGGTGTGTTTTTTCATATTACGGCTGCCTTAGGTTATTTTATTCTTATGTTCCAGGTGCCCAATTTTCACAAAATCTTCGGTCCGACTTACAGCGACGTTAGGAATAACCTGGGAAAAACTCTGAAGATTTTGACTTAGAACAAACTTTGCAGAACATGTGTCATGTTGTTAGTTTGTTTAAAATGTGTCCAGTGTAATAGCAGCTATCATACATCTGTTGGATTGGACAAACCTTTATCAGCTGTGACTCAATATACATAATACTGTCCATTTCACTCACATGTGTGTGACTTTCTACTCATAATATTTTAACCATATACACTATTTTATGTGCTCTGCAGATGCATCGACGGCTATTCCAGGAAAATTATATGGTGAAAAGCATCATACACCAACCACAAACCTGAGCTGATCGCCTCCTATTTTCTTAAGAGTGATTGTGACATTGGTGGTTTTCCGAAAAATGTACGTACAGACTGCAGCACCGAGAAAGTAACTGTTGCGGCCATCCAGGCATCTGTGCTCGGTGATGTGTCTGCGCACAGATACGGCACCTCTCCGGCAACCAACGCATCGAGGCCTGGTGGTCTTTCTTTCGCCGTAATCGCAGCCAATTTTGGCTGGAACTGTTTGAACAACTCAATGAATCTGGTGCTTTTCATCCGGAAAACCATAAGGAAGTAGGGTGTTTGCGATGTTGCTTCATGGCTGTAATTCCGTCTGATTTAGATGAGATCAGAAGGCACTGGAAAACACACAGGATCCGTCCAAGTGAGGGTTCTAGATGCCCTTCCTTCACTGGGTAGAGACAGCTCTCCACCCCTCTCTGACCTTTTGTCTCAGACATAACCATATTTAACCTAAAAGGGGACATTACACTCCAACTAACAAAATTGTGTCACTCACACATAAAACCCAAAGGTTGCTAAAACTGTGGCGGAGATACGGAAATCTTTCATTCTTTTCAAGATAGCGGCCGACGCCATGTCGGATTTTCGAAATTATAAATTTCTAACAGTCTAAATGGTCAAGAAGGTACAACTGCAAAGTGAAATTTTTAGTTCATTAAATATAAGATCCTTGCACCTCAGGCCTGTCCTAATACTTTGAGTGTATAAAACAATATTTTACTAAATTTGTTTACAAATGTCAGACGATCAGACGTTTAAAACAGACATTATTTATAACAGCAACTACAGGATGCAAGAAGGCCTGGAAGAAATTGCTGGCCATTATGCCGGCATTCTTGCAATAATGCAAAAGGACACATCGGAAGATCGTTTAATGGTGAAACACCATACGAAAAAGATACTCAGCACAATCTCTGAACTACGTAAAGATAAAAGTAAACACCATGGATCGCAAACTGACAGCCTCCTATAAAAAGGCATAAGTTCTCAGCAAAACAATGCCGCCGCCATGTTGGATTTTCTAAATTTCAAATTTTTAACATTCAACAAGGTCGAACTACGTCACTGTGCCAAATGTAGTCAAAATTGCATTTTAATTTGGGTATTTTACAGGCGTAGATTTCCTATGCAGATAAACTTCTAAATTGCTCAAACTGCGGCTTAGACATGATGATTTTTCAAGATGGCGGCGGCCGCCCTATTAGATTTTAAAATTTCGAATTTGTAACCATCATCCAAGGCACCGGAGTTGACAGCCAGGCCAAATCCGCCAGTACTGTAAAACACTCCTTTTCGGCTACATCTTAATTTCGCAAATTTATTATGTAGAAAATTCACTGCATTTACAATTACATGATTGAATAGCATACGTTGCAATTACACAAAATATCAAACGTGACTCTACGGAACTAACAGCAGACAAAAGGCATTATTCTTCGAAGACTTAAACTTGGCACCCGAATTCTGCCAGTCCTACTTTCTCAAAGAGATTGCATCCGACGACAACATGCCTAAATATAATGGTTACAACACCAAATTGGCAAGAGAGCAAGGCCATACAGTTCGCTATCTCATCTCCTGATGAGTTCTTATTAAAATCTATGAACATTTGGCAAAGTTACAGGCAGGAAGTGACTAAGCATTTTGCAGCAATATGTTTTCCTCTGTGTCGCAGTGGATGCATACAGTAATGCTATTGGAATTTTAGTATGGCCACACTCTATTATATTTTTTATTCAGTGATAAATTCACTGTAAGGAATGTTTAACAACTGTTTTGATTGGCTCAGTTTTGCATGTCACCTAAATAGCTACATACACCTAGTTTTTGAGCATTGAACATTTTGGAACACAGATATTTCACAAGGTAATGTAGTAACACAATTCAGGTGCGGTGGGATAGTTAACGAAGATTTGGTTGCAAATTTACTAATGAATCTGTCAGTGAAATAACTTTGAAAGTCAGTCAACATTTGGCAACGTTATGGGCACGATTAGAGTGGCTTTTTTATCGACTCACAGTGCAATACTAATGTGAGTATTAACCGTCTTATTATAATGTTGATGTGCAAGCTGGGCCGTCATGGCGCTTGTTCACATAACCTTAGGTCGTTTTTCCGATTATGTCGCTGTGTTGTACTTGCATCCCATTAAGTTGACACGTGTGTGGTTATGGATCGGTTCTAATGACTATGCAAGTATTGATAAGCTGTTGGTTAACAAAATTCACTTTATGCATGTTGATTATCTGTTTTCATGACCTCTGCTACACTTCTATAACTGTCAGCATTACATTATTGATGGTTTTAGTAAAAGCAGAACCTAGTTGAACAGACATTTTTAAGCTTTTCCACATGACGCTACCTTAGTCGGAAACGAACACTGGTGATAACCGAATTCTTAACTTGCACCCCGCAATGATGGGCAAATGTATGGGTCATAATTCCACAAATTTGCAATTTCTAACGTAAATGGCTGTATGTCGAGAATGGTATAAGACAGCTGAAACTGGCTGAAAGCTTCTTTCGACTAATTTTTGGCCAACGTTAGTATGAGGTAAGCAAGAAAGTAAGTCACAGGAAAGTTATTTTTTAAAAATTGAAACAGCACAATATAAGTAACAAAGAACATCGGCATTCTATGTGCAAAATTGCTGTCAAATGAATGACAACAATTTTCTTTAATATCTGAGCACAATCTTTTGTCTTTTCCGAACATCTGCTATAGTTGAACAAGCTCTTAAACGTACATGTCACCACACAAAATCTGCTAATAAAACTGTCTGATGTCCGACACTGCATATTAAAACCATTATTACATTGCAGTGCCGTTGCAGCCTAGAGAGCGATACATTGAAAAAAAGCCCACTGAATTGGAATCGTAATCACCTGTGACAAATTTTTTGGTGATCGGTTTAGGGATGTCGATTCTGTGGGGGGTCGAAAATTGCCCTTTCCCATTGACAAAGCCAGTGGCCGTTAACACAGGGCTGGCGCTACCGCGCAGCCTGTGATTAATAACAAAAACTG
>Ga0209363_1000584_pt1 | contig 14771 bp, 9 predicted proteins | sample WorMetexBAHAMAS3_FD_187385 | JGI IMG/M metagenome (GOLD analysis project Ga0209363, IMG submission 187385) | Marine gutless worms symbiont microbial communities from Max Planck institute for Marine Microbiology, Germany - Inanidrilus exumae... | ecosystem: Host-associated > Annelida > Digestive... | reverse complement strand
GGCTTAGGGTCTTAGGCTTCGGGGTAGAATGGTTAGGGGGTTGAGCTTGTTTGGCATTCCGGGCGTTCTTCGCGTTCGGCACCGCGGTTCCTACTAAACGTTCATGGTAACCGAGTTCACCAAGTAAACATGAAAAATACCTACAGCAGTTAAAGCGAAGCATCTGTCATTGATTGCAGTTGCTGTCCACGAGCTGTAAAATGCAAACTTGTTTCGTAAAGACGTAAACATGTTACGATTTAAATAAAGCAATAAACTAAAATTTTAACGACCTTAACGTAAAGTAAACATTTCTTAAACCAAGAATATTAATTTGTATTTGTTGTCTTTCTGATAGAGGACCGCAAAGTGCAACGATTGCCGATGACCTTGAATGACCCCAAGTCCCCAATCCCTTTTCCACGTTTTGGGTCTTCTTTAATATTTTTGCAACGGTTGAAGTGCGTTTCTTCAGTAAAATGTGGGTGGTCCTGAAAAGGACCGGTTTTTGGAGGCAACCTGATGGCAGTGATGGAGTCACTGCAGCGGGTAGCCATAATGGGCACTGTCAGGGTCACGTGACCCATCGTCGCAGCTGTACAACCTCCGACAACGACCGCATCTCTTGCGCTGCCTGAGCGTATGATGACTCAGTTGTCTGACTGTAGTTTTCTGATACGCATGCTGTACAAAGATACTTACTGACTTCTCATTTACTTTTTTATTCTATATTGTAATGGCTTGCGTTATGTCATGCCTTATTAAATGACGATTGATTGATCTTTAAATATTGGGCTAAAATCACGTTCGGAAATGTTGTTGTTGTTCTCATGATCGCCTTGACGTGCGTGGTGTCCACATAGTGATGACATCATCGGTGAAACATATAATAATCATCTTGGTTGAACCATAAGCATCAGTATAATATTCTTTGGTAGATTCATATAATCAATGGAATGGGTGAAGCTAGGCATTTCAAATTTGGTGTGCAGATTGGTATTGACGAGTACTAGCGCATACATGATGGATTACCTCCAAAGGATGTTCTCAGAGTATTAAACTTTGGGAAATAAGTGACAATGATAATATTTCTGAAATGGTATAAGGTGAGAGAATGGAATTATCGAAAATTAATAGGAAATCATGTGGCATATTAAATGGCAACAAAACGCGTGACCTTGAATGTCACGCCCCTGAAGGTCACGGTTTGAACCTTTTTAACTCCAATACCTTGAAAAAATATAGCACATATTTACTATGGTATGTTTACATATGAATTGGAAAGCGCACACAGCCTGTAATTTTAAGTGTCTTATTAAAACTGAAGGACTTCTCAGGGTCGTAGCCTCATAGGCAATCACAAACATTGCCAGTGGTAATACGTTGGAAATGGTGCAGACAGAGAGGTTGTTACTATAGAACACTAATAGGAAGTGATATATGGCCTATCAAATCACACCATTTCCAATGACCTTGAAGGTCATTCGCCTATTGCATGCCATTTCAAATGTGATTTTTCGTACAGTTGACAATTAAACTGACAGTGCAGCGTGTGTGCGGTCACTCACTCTGCAATAGCTGAGTTTTATCCTTTTCAGTCTACATACTGCTGCTTCAAGCCACACTGTATGTACTTGCAGTAAATTTACGTGTCAGTTATCAGTCACTTGGTATAAAGCATGTAATTCATTATTTGCTAACCATGACCATATCATTCAAATTGTTGCAGCGGCAATATAATAATGCTGACACAAATACAATTAATGCCAGATTCACTGAATTATCTGTATTTATACTTCCATAACTTAGCACGAAATAACGCACTAAGGCCTCCTACATACAACAGTAGTGGATTGTTGAAATAAGTTTAGTCAACGTTGGTTAATTGAGATATAACGGCGCTTTCAACGTAATCTACAAATTTGGTCAAAATTCTGTATAACTTTAGTCCCATTATACAATAATTACTCCATGGAGAATGCTGTTTTCATCAAAACATGATATTACGCACAATTTTAATGTCATTTGTGTCAGAAGTGTAACACAATGATTTGTAAACTAAATATGATATGGTTTCAAGGAAATATAATACACAATCATTACAACAAAGAAAAAATAACTAGAAGGGCATTCAGCAGAGCGCATACCTCCCCCACCGACCTCGACCTTCCGAAATGTAATCACCTCGTCCCCTGTGGCCACTGGCCAAGGGTATGGCTCACAAAGTTTGGTGACAATCGGACTTGAACTGGCGCCAGGAAGTTTGTCACAACTCACAAACATACCTATATTTATATATCTACCGATGCCGGCAAACACAACCTCCTATCACCTTCAGTGGGGGAGGTAACAAGCATGGCAGATGGGCAGTGACTACTATTACCTTGTGCTAACAACTATATATCAAACAGGGACACAGTGAAGGGGCAGCCTGGATTCAACCCTTGTATTTAATCCCACTGTTTTACCATATAGCTTGAAGCCCCAGCAGATGAGGGCTCCCAGATACACATCACAGACACAGACATGCACACTATGTTAATATTATTCCTAAGCGAAGAAAATAGAAAACACAGTCCACACAGTATTCATTTCGACTGTATAAAAATTGTCTGTATTAATATGTCAATTACGTAAACTGCGTCACCGACTCACCTTCAGCAACTGACCAACAAGTAAATTTGGAATTTCCGTTTGCTTTAACAGCTGGCAGATCTATTTTTACGATACTCAAAACTCATGTCAAGGTGTTTTACTAATCAAAACAGGCCTATGATGGCCTGAACTACATTTATATGTCAAGATGTGGACATCTGAAGTAACATCCATCTCGGATGAGACAACTCCATGGCCTCCATGGTCCAAACTGTTAGCGTTAATATTGCAAGACAGGCAGGCTTAGTACAATGGGGTTAGGGTGTATAAAGGATATCAGGCTGTGTAGTCTAGATCTTTTTATTAACGTGTGTTGCAAATTCTGTCTTTCTGTCTCTCTCTGGCCACGTGTGTATGTGTGGCTGAGTGATCGAACAGGGAAAAGTGTGGGGTAGGGATACGGAGGGAGAGGGTTGTAGAAATGAGGCTCGGCAAAGACACCAAAGGTAACAATGGGCTCCCCCTTTCAAAACCCTGGCCAAGTCCCTGTAAATCAAAAGCAACTGACAATTACCTACACATAACCTACAGTCAGTTTAACAACATAACTACATGCAAAAATAATGCAACAATTTCAACAAACAGACCGCAAAAAATGTCTGTACTAATAAAGCCACCAAATTTCTGAAAACAAAACTGGACTGATCACGAGATCAAAGACACGTGTATCAAGACAAATTAACCACATAACAGTGATAAGATGCATGGAATGAAAATGACAGCTTTGGGTCAATCTAAACAAGATGATATTCTAAGCCTGATGGCAGACAGTGCTTATACAAACACCATTTACGACTAAGCTAATACTGAGTGCCGACACGGAGTCACAACACTTCACAAGTGGAACATCTAAACACTACCATTCTAATAGTAACTGTCAGTCACTGAATCTATCTGCATCAGACTGATTTTTACAACATGACCAGTATGGCATGGCATAAGATGCCTCTAACCTTTTCTATGCATGTTTGGCCTATGTTCTGCAGTATGCTAAGAATTCAGCAAAAACGTACAGCATAAAAAACGAAATGACCAAATCCTGTGACAAATTCAAATGTTCACATCCACCACACAAAGAAGCATTTTTATTACCCACTTCACTGATTCTATGCTGCTATCTCACCTAAATTTGACTGTAAGGCATCTTGAGCACAGCAACATTGCTTACTGTTCTGCTTGCTAAAATGCATGAAAGAATGTCAAGGTGACAAGTTAGTACTGTATTGTGAATGAGATGGAACAATATGGCACAGGCATTAAGACAAACAGACTAATGATGATTGAGTTAGGTTTTACGGCCTGCCTGACACAAAATAGATCATTTTGGAGACGTTTTTCCCAGCCAATCTCTTGGCTTAGTACTGACAAATTAAATCAAACACAACAAAAGCAAACATACATATTTAACAAAATATACTAAAACATAAAATAAACCGAAATAGCATAAAGCCAGGTTTGGTCTCCTCCTATGACTGCCAGCCTTTGAAAAGGAAGGGGACTAGCCTGGAAGAAGTAGATAGATAAGTCAGAAAGTGAATGAGTAAGGAAGTAAATAAGTAAGGAAGAAAGTATTTTATAAGGAAAGAAGAAACTAAGGCAGAAAGTTAAGTAAACAATCAAATAATTTATATAGTGCTGAAATAACAAATGAATCACGGAGTATTACCACCTCGGAGCCCGTATGGGGCACGATGACAATTACAATGTTGAAAACTTAAGTAACTGTAACATGGAATGACTGCAGCATACACCGTGACAGATATGATATAACAGCTAAAACGTGAGCTGGACACAATCTAAACTACATCGTGTCTGGAGAAAATGTCACTGTATTTTTGCCTCCAACTTTGCCAAATATTGACCGATTTTCAAAATTCATTTACTGGCAGACTTAGCAGTAAATTTGTAGTAAAGCAATCAGAAAATATTCCACCATACATGCCAATTGATGTCATGAGTGACTGTCTGGATGTCGATCATGTATGCAGGCGTTTTGTCGAGACGTCTTTCTTCTTGGTTGCTGCAGTTGCATACAGTTGGTAATTCTTTGGGGTTTTCGGTGTGACCACTGTAAATATCTTTTTCGTGAGTGAACAAAATATGCTAACATCACTGGACAAATATGTTCCAGTAACTGTTTCAAATGGCTGATTTTTGCCTGACAGTTCGCTCCACTCAGCTCTGAAGCATGGCGATTTAATTATAGCTTTGCTAGATATTTACTGCTAAGTCTGTCAGTGAAAGAATTTTAGAAATCGCTCAGCATTTGGCAAAGTTAGAGGCAAAAATATAGTGGCACCTTCTTTTTCCGGACATGGTGTATTTGGATGTTAGCTGAACAATGAACTACAAGCATGAGAAAAACGTACTTTTTATAGGTAGTATACACATGAATAAATTTCGTCAAAGAACGCAACATTTAAAAAAATGAATTTCATTTCACAAAAAAATGTAACATAATGGTATGTACAATGGAAGAAAGAAGAAAAAAGTCTCATTTGTAAATCTCAATAACATCCAGGCAGCATATACATGTATACTGTTGCCAAGTTGTTCCTGCCACTTAATAACTTTTGACCTGACCTTTGTACTGGTGTTGAAGAATATGTACTTTTGTAAAAGCAGCTGAGTGTGTGTGACCTCATATATGATTAAAGTTCTATCAAAACTCTCCAATACAGTGAAAAATGCAAACATCCATCTGCATATAATGTTAAGATACATCTATAGGCCTGTTCACGACCATGTGTCCATTGTTAGCGTTAACACTGGAATGACCAGTGGCATTTCTACATAGTGGAAGAGGAGATGTGGGCCCCATAGCCGCCAGAATTTGGGATTGTCCCCACCAGGTTGCCCCCACTTTTCACACGTCAGGCCATAAAAGCCGCCATAAACACACGTGCCATATACTACAGGGCTAGTTGCTCCATAAGTCATGTATGTTAACTACAGTAAAACTGCTCTTATACACACCTCTTGAGTTTTGCCCCCACATTTATGTTGGCCCAAATAGCCCCTCCCTCCACTTTTTAAGTGCTAAAAATGCCACTGAGGATGATCTTGAACGGTTTCGTCCAAAACTCAGATCAGTTCTTCTCATAGCAAGACTAAACAGCACTGAAATCCATACATTATGCATTTGAGATGTCTTGTCCAGTACTTGCTGGCAGACTGGAATGGCACAAAATGGCTAGTCACGAGTGTTACAAGAGTACACATCTGGATTAGCAAAAACCAGTTACACGAACAGCACAGAAAGTAATCAAATGGAACAGTATGTAAGGCAATCAGCTGGCATAATATATGACTTCTGGGTGACATCATAAACAAGAGACAAAATGTCATGTACATGTTACAGCTGGAACTAAACAGCAGATAACACACTGCTTTCTGTCAGCAGTATCATATGGATTTACGTAGAAATGGCTAAATCGAGACATATGATTTCCAGTTATCACAGATAAATTCTATAATTTCATAAATGAAATGCACATCTGGTATGTCTTGACTAATAGGCTTATTAATCAGGAACAAAAGGGCACATACCCACATTTTGACGACAATGCACCCTTCACCTATAAAAGAGTTTCACAAAACAAAAGCACAAATAATGAACACCTACTATAAAGTACATGACCACCGGCTTAACAAGAAATGCAACTGCTTCAGGTAAGGTGCTCCACAGCCCAGCCGATAGGTACTTACTGCATGCAACTATTGTTACAGGTGAGCAAGGATGTGGTAAATAATGACTCAGCACGAACTGTCAGATTTTCTTGCTGACAGACAGCTGCTTCACATTGAGAATACGCTTCACCGACTCAGTTATGTTGAAGACCTGTGGCATGGCATTCTGTTCCAGCAGTTTTGCATACGGCATCGGCACATCAGCACCAGTCACACGAACAACAGGTGCATCAAGGTAGTCAAATGCACGACCTGCCACAAAACAAACAAACCTCGTCATCACAGAAACATTTGCCGAACAACACACGTGTTGACTGCTTATTTACAGCTTCAGTCAAAAATCTATAAAACTTTCCATTTTAACTTTTTTGGCAATAATGTCAACTGTAGAGGCTGGTGTGGGTGTCGACTAAAGTTAACAACAAGGCACAGGAAGCTGCTTTGTTGCATGTGTCATCAATAGCAGACAGGTCAACAGAACTGATTTAGTGTTGATTACCTCATTTTTTTGGGACCAACTACTTCAAGGGGGATAATGCGCTATTACACAGCAGGTTTTTTAAAAAATATGCTCACATTCATTGAAAATTCACAGTTTGAAAAATTTATGGAAATTTCAGAGGCCATACCAATCTTTATTTAAAGGTTTCATATAAATGTTATTTAATAAAATGCTTTCTATACTGTGTCTCGGAAAAAAATCCCTGGCATTTTTAGCAAACAGTATTGGACTTTTAAATAACTTTTGACAGATATCTTACTTAAAAGTAGGCAATCAAAAGATAATGTGTTTTCCTACCTCATCTGACTAGTGCTTCTGCATTACACTTGACACATTGATTAATTGATTGCATTTAGCCATTTTGGTACAATACGAGCTTGTGATGGATAAAAGTCAGGTGGACATAGAGTCACAGTATATACTGTGCTAGTAAAGCATCGCACGGGAAAAACTGATAAGAAGTCAGCTTTAGTCTACTGTACATAAACAGAAAACTAACTAAAAAGAAAAAATACAGCAAAAAAAGATTTGCACACGATACTGGGAAGAAAGGCGCCAGATACAAGCAATTATTGTAGAAGACAGACATTATCAGAACACACTGATTTTGTGTATAACCTTTGATGCAGGGACAAGATACAATATTAGCAGAAAAAGTTAATACATAATTCATAGCCTCAACACTAATGGGATGACTCACTCTCAATGATGCGAGCACAGACTTCAGCTCCGATGCCTGACTGAGGCCACCCTATTTCCACAGTAATCAGATGATTCGTCTTCATGACCGACTTCACAATAGTTTCTTCGTCCATAGGGCGAATGGTGCGGAGGTTGATCACCTCGCATTCTATGCCTGCTTGTTCTAGTTCTTTACCAGCCTCGAGGCAAACTCCCATTGCACGTGAATGGGAAACGATGGTAACATGTTTCCCTACAGCAACCATAGACAAATACTTCACTAACACATTGTCAACGTACTAACACACTGTGAATGTGTTTGGTTCCTGGAAAAGGTAGCTCACACTAGTAAACAGTAATTATGTAAAACTTGTTATTACAAATGGCAATAAAAGCAAACAATTTTACATAGCAAAGCAAGTTTAGAACCAACAAACGGCAATGCCAGCTGGTAGCCTATATTACGTCTAATTTAAGCTACACGAACATATAACACGTCTGAAATCAACAACTATAACGAATACCCTTTCGTACGACACAAACTTAATACAAACAATTTCATAAATACAACTTATTGCTCTCAGAATACAAACAGCAGCCACCACACACGTGGCTTTACGCTAACGGAATGTCTGTCTGATGAAAGACGAGACTATGACAACTTTATAGCAATGGCAGCATCCCGTGATCAATGTCTGATCACATGGCAGGTCACTCGGTAGCCCAATGTCCCGCGTGGCTCGACTATGACACACCTCTACTAACTTATTATCATGATCTCCATTATTGTAGTGCAGACCAAGATGATTGGATATGTGGAACACAACATATGCTGACAAGATCAAATACTGCACAACGGTAGATGTAAATAGAAACAAATAAACAGTACATCTGAGGAAGAAATGGTGGGATGGTGTTGTAAAAAATTTGAGGATTTTTAGTGTCCCAAGATAATGAGCGAGTCCAGAACAAATGATGAAAAATCAAACAGTCGCAGCTAACAGGTTAACCACAAAAATCACTGGTGAACTGGTGGTGACGGAAATGATGAAATGACAACAATGATTTACACACATACCATTTCGATGAGAAATTTCAAGCACAAAAATAGCAACAGAACTAAAGCCAAAAAATTCTGTAATGTTCGGGTCTCTATGGTGCAGTGGTAACATGCTAAAGTGCAGTGCATGAATCCACAATGGGTAATTAAACTAATTATGATGAGCACATCAGCCACTATGACATACAGCCTTGACCGAAGCATCAAAACCTTTCTGCAAAGCCTAAGGCAACTCAGCCTTTCACTCTCTGCAGGATAATAAAAATGAAATGAGCATCAGGTTTCGAGATGAGTAGCCATAACAAATGGTGAAGCATTTAAAATAGAAAAATCAACTGCACAGAATGGAGAGAAATTCAGCAAGAAACCTGCTCTTTCAATCTTTGCCTTTCCAATCGGGATAAGAAAATCTGGAGACAAAGCTTCATCAGACATGTCAAATGCCGTACCATACAATATCTCATTCTCCAGCACGATAACTACAACAGGTAAATAATGAACACACATTTGGACATTGCTCAGTAACCTATTAACAGTTCGAGTAATTTAACTGTTTAGTCTACATATATGCATATCTATATACATATGCAGAAAATTATGACCATATGATGTTCCACCACAGAACACTGATCACTGATGGTACTGGACACAACATTTCTTGCTGCATCAAGTAGCACAGCCCTTCTTTGGGAATTTCTGGCATATTTTTGTCAGAAAACTGCAGCCTTGTGACTTTAAATTCTGAGCATAAAGCCAATCAATAAGTTACATCTAACATGGACAGTTTTGGTCCAATTTTGGGCTTACTAAAACTTGTCATTAGAGCAAGTTACAGACAAGCACATGATAGATATACAAATATGCATTATACAAATCAACAATCATCATCATCATCATCATAGATAGTCAGGTGTACTACATAATACACGCAACCTTTTTATCGGCCATTTTACCATTGACACAGGTTAGCCAGTTGCCACTCAAAGGGTATAATGCACACTTTTTACAGGCTTTATGCTCCACTTATGTCAAATCAACACTGTCAGTGCTTGCACTATCTAGAATTGTAATGGAAATAAAATTTTCAATACCGGGATCATTATCACGGATAGCAGACTTGAGCAGACCCTTTGCATCTTCCGATGAGTAAGGCGACAAAACTTTGAGACCAGGACAGTTGCTATACCATGCAGCAAAGCACTGGGAGTGCTGAGCTGCTACTCCAGATGATGCACCGTTTGGTCCACGAAACACAATCGGCACGTGAAACTAAGCAGCCGACAACAATACAAAGTAAACACATTACTGTTGTTACGGTGGCAGGTATCTGCAACTCAGTCGATGGCGGTGTTTTTTTGACATGCCACCGCGGTGCCGGTGGCCAAAATCAGTGTCAAGGATAAGGTGGTTAATGGGGAACAGGTGGATGTCGCAGCTTCGCGTTCCGGCTGTCCTGGAATGCGCTAATTGCTCACAGCATGCGACGATAGGTGGTGCACTAAGTGAGACTGTCGCGACGGTCTCACTTAGTGCACTACGGTGCCTACACTGTCCCTGCTGTCCTGTTGTTTGCGAGTGGGGATGCGGATGCGAGGGGGAGGGCGGGCCGTGTCGCCTACTGGACTGACTCGCCATGCGTTCACGTGGGATGACGCAGCGTTTAGATGACTATCACTGCTCTGTGGAAGTGAGGGGCAGTTTTCAGGAAACAGCACCCAGAAAGACCGCTGAGAACACTGTAAAACACCGCAATGGCGGTGTTGGTTCGGTGGTAGCCAACCACCGCGGTGACGATGAAAGTTCGGTGGTCATAACAACACTAAAACAGATCCAGATTGTGAGCAGTAATTTCTTATTTGCACATTAGAGGCCATTTTGTGCCACGACTGGATGAGAATTAGGTCAGGTAGTAACTAACAAACAGTAAAAAGGAAATGTAAAGTCAAGACTATAAAGCTAATTCAAAATTAAAACAAAGCCATTATAAAATTGAAATAACAAACACTGCACTGGTTATAAAAATGGTCTTCATTTGCGAAGATTATTACCCTTGAATACAAGCAGATCAGTAAACACATGCAGTGAAAATGAAAATGTGCAATGGCTACTTATATGAGATATGAAGCACAGTTATAATGACTAATCTGTATGAATGAAAACAAAGGGCCGGTTTTCCACCGCGAATTAATCTTTCATTAACATTAATGGGAGATTAATTCCCATTAATTAATGGGAGTTAATCTCCCATTAACGTTTATGGAAGATTAATTCGCGTTGGAAAAACCAGCCCTAAGTGAGAATTTTTATAGAACACTTAATCACCCATTACTACTGAAGGACAACGTGAAAAATACTAACATCTCCAGCAGACATATAAAACGTCTTTGCTGCAGAATTCACGACCTGCATACACAGCACACTGCAAAGATGCACAATGCATGAACTACAGCCAAACATTTAGCATAAAAACTGATTGCTAATCCAGTGCTTTGTTAGCGGTTATAACCATCCATACCAGCATTTAAGAGCCTGCATAAGGCAGCACATCCCTTCCCTCGGTAATTTGGTAAATGTAGAAAGCATGAATACAGTATGTTATTTTCCCTGAGATGCTGGGGGTCAGATCTTTGAATTCCCTTCATTGTTTTCATACTGTCGGCTGCACGAAAGAAGGGCATTCTGCTTGTAAAAACCTTTGACAAGGTTCTCTAGTGGAACAAGTACAGGTCAACAAGTGTCAGCTGTTGCAGATGAACCTTCTCGACGCGTTGCGTAACGTCCATTATGTTGTAAACTAAAGTGAATGCTCAGTGTTCAACACTGGTGACGGTCGTCAGTCGAACTAAGATGACAACACTTGTGACGATTGATGTGCTGTAGCGAAGAAAGCTGAAAAATTGGCTAAGTTCAGAGGTTGGGACAAAGTTCCAAAGGGAAGTATCCTTAGTTTTGCAGACAACCGAATTCCCTTTCAATACAATGTAGAATTAGCCGAGAATACTCTCTGTACAGAACTCTGACTTGTGACAGACTGACACGGCCATAGCATATACCACGCTAGCAAAGCATCGCACGGGTAAAAATCATAACGGATGGAGACCACCCAACAGTAGCAAATCATTAAATGTATAGCCATTACTATGACTACTGCAGCTGCTGATGCTCTCGCTTTCAGTTTTTAATTAATCCGCCTTCTTTTCTGACCGATATTCCCCAACACAGGATAACTGGATGCCCTTCCTCTTGCTGTAATCCCTAAAACAACCACTAAAAACTGATCTGTATGCATCGATTGAATAATTTCACTAAACAATGCCACGGACATTTTCAGCTAATGATATTAGCCTACCAAATGCCAGTGTGCACTTGCTGAAGATAAAAACTTTGGGATGACACTGTATTTAACAGCTGCTTGTATACAGGTATACAGCGCCTCTGAAGTTACGACCATATGGCGCTATACAAATGTGTATATTATTATTATTATTATTATACAAGCCACACAGAGATAAGTGTTGTTTATAAGGATGTGGAATTATGACGACTAATTCACCTGATCAATGGCTTGCATGGAGAAGTTGAATGTCATGAATTCGCAGATTGGTCGAAGTCCAGCCTAAACATTTTGTCAGCAACAAAGCACCCATAAAGCAGAAACTAACACACCATCAATGGATTCCTAAGGCACCAACAGTTTGACATAACATGGTAACAGACTTAGTTGTTAGCTGTTACAATCAAATTACCTCTGTATTTTAACAAATAACTGGTACTGGTATCAGACATCCAGTGAAATAACAGCAAAGATTCTTTCTTCAGGAGTCTGGGGGTGGATGAAAAGAAGTATGGTATGGTATTGTAGGGTTTAACGTTCCACTCGACGAAAAGAGGATAAAGCTAGTTAGTTAGTTAGTTGGAGTTTAACATCCCCTTTCAGCACACATATGGCTATATCAGAGACAAAAGGTCAGGGTTGGAGAGCTATCCCTACCAAGTGAAGGAATGCCAGCGATATACTAACCTCAACCCTGGCTGCCTTTTTGTTCAGCAGCCAACCAAAAAGGGAAAGGAAAAAGGATCGAGAGGCTCGTTTAAATTATTATGCTAGCGCCTACAACACGGGAAGACAACTATTGCACCGCAAGACTAACTAAACCAAATACAACAAAACACCAGAATAAATCTTAACTGAGAAATACAGATAACACAAAATGAACGGAACAGACTAAATCCAGATTCTATCACCTCCTAAGACCTACGGCCTGGAAACGGAGTGGTAACTATTGTGGTAGAAAGGGAAGGGATGGACAAACGAAGAAAATAGGTAAAGCAAACAAGAAAAGGAAAATGGGAAAAGTAAAAAAGAGGTAACAGATGAATGGACAATGTAAAGAAAAAGGCAGGAAAGGGGGGGTACTCCGGCCCCACGTGGGGTGAGAGGATAAAGCTATGACACTGGTTGAGGTCAGTGTTTTGCATTTCCTTCAGTGCTATGACGCTGTTGGTTGGTGTCAGGAAAGATAAGGTTTTCCAGTAAAATGGTCGTTAAATGCAGACAAGTATAATTAATAAGTAGACGTAGTTCTGTGGTTACAATGACCGATTTTCGCCCGAGACGTCAAAGTTTGACTCTTACTGAAGCCTGTAAGTCACTGGTAGTGTCAGAATGGCATATGGCCAAAGCTGTTACACAGCATCTAAAAGGATCCACGTTACATGTGCTTCTCTTTCAACCTGGTGTGTGATGAGGGTCACAGAAGTGAATCTATCACCAAATCATAATTACTGCTAAAAGATATACCAATGCCTATGTATCACAAAGCCGTAACTGCTGCAAACAGTTTCATTGTGATACACAACTGATTCAAATACCATGTGTTACACAGCAGTCACTTGTCATTCACAACTGGCTGGAATGAGATCATCATCCCATGTGCACAGACTTTTTATACATGATAACAAACTAAATGCTGAGAAACGCTCATTACTTACCAAGGCAGCACCAACTGCCAGCCCGGCAAAACCCATCTACAACGAAGCAAAACATGAGTTAATGGAAATACGTTAAAGAAATATTTGACAGTGCATTCTCTACAAGAAGACCAAAAGGGCAGTAATAGTGTCAGTGAGCTGGAAGATAATCTATACTGAAGGGAAAAGTGAACACAAACATTTGAAGGCCAAAACAGTCAGCTGCAGCGACATGCTCCGGCAGCAAATTCTAAACGTGGTTCTACAAATGAGAATGCATGCTTGCTTAGTTTTGTCCGGATTCATGGCACAACATTGTTTATTGCCCCATATTTATTAAGATGTGGAACTAGTACATTGGAAACATTGCCATTGCACATAAATTTACGTAAATGCTGACTGAGCAACATTTCACACGATCACAATATGTGCACATGCCTTACAGGGGTTTGCAAGGCGATGAATGCATCCTTTGTCATATCATGCTTCATGTAAACACAGCAGCCATTGCAAACCTTTCAACATAAATTTCTTAACTGTGGTATATCTGCTGATGGATCATCATTGTTCTTAGCGGCTCAATTCTCCCTTAACTCTATATACTTCCTTAACCTAAGTTACATTAACGCTAAACTAACTTCATTTTCCTACGTCCACGCATCAAAGTCACTTGTACATTTGTTTCTCCACCAATGTTCACCATTACCATAGTAACAATAGCTATGGTGAAATGCATTTCAGTAATTCTTCCCATTAATCATCAAATTTCTCTGCTCCTCTTTTACTTTAGTTTGCGAGTAATTTTGAAATAGTTAGCCAAAATTATGCCCTTTAATAATAGGAAACTGAATTCTGTCAGACTTTACGGTAAATAAGTACGTTTAAGTGAAACAGGTCCTCTTTAGCAAAATTCATACCCGTATACATCACATTATAGAAAAAACCTTGCGGACGGACAGGCAGACGGACAGACACACACACACAGATGTGCTCATCACAATATTTTGCACCCTTTACGGGGGTGGGGGGCAAAGTAATAATTTGCGAGTGATCCAACAGCACTCAGTATAGTAGTGAACCATGGTGTGACAGGACTTCAAAGATCAAACGTGTAAACAGCATTATGTATCAGTGGTCAAAATACATTTCTTCTACCACTGTGTTACAAGTGTGGCATTATTATTGGCCCATCTAATGGGCCAGTATTGTTTTGCTCGTTGACATCTGTCGTCG
>Ga0209363_1000583_pt1 | contig 14772 bp, 7 predicted proteins | sample WorMetexBAHAMAS3_FD_187385 | JGI IMG/M metagenome (GOLD analysis project Ga0209363, IMG submission 187385) | Marine gutless worms symbiont microbial communities from Max Planck institute for Marine Microbiology, Germany - Inanidrilus exumae... | ecosystem: Host-associated > Annelida > Digestive... | reverse complement strand
CTCCTACTTACTGCCAACTTCAAAGTCACGTGACACAAAAAAAACTAGGACAAAAACAAAAAATCTGGCCCCGATAAGCTTTAGGTATTGTGCCCTAATTTAAGAATCCGTGGTCATTTGCCAGCCCCCATTATAAATGGGGCTGGCAAAGCCAGACAGCCTTTGAAAATAGCCGAATTTCCAACTTTCAAGAGCTCGTGACCTTGACCGACTGTATTAGGTCAACTCGGAGGAGTCGACCTAAAAATTAGCCCAGTACGGGACGGACATATGACTCTTCACAACTGACGTTTCGGCCGAGTTCAAAGTCATGTGACAAAAAAACTAGGACAAATATTAAAAATCCGGCCTGATCAAATTTAGATATTGTGCCCTAGTTTAAGAATCTGTGGTCAGTTGCCAGCTCCCATTGTAAATGGCAGAGGAGACAGCTTTTGAAAATGGAAAGATTTCCAACTTTCAAGGGCTCGTGACCTTGACCTTGACTTTGGATCGGGTCGTACTGCATACCCTGGTGCATCACTCATCGGCCTCTACCTACATGCCAAATTTTCATTGAAATAGAAGAAACTTTTTGTGGACGGACGGATGTACGAACGGACATTTGAGACCACCTTTATTAGGTCGACTCTGAAAAGTCAATCTAAAAACATGCCACTTTGACACACGGACAACAGAACTGTTAAAGCACGATATGATGATGACAATTAATGACAATAAATTGAACATACTGGTGCGAGTATTTAACCAGAATTGACTTCAGCGATTTGTTCGTCGACGCTGTCAGCATTGTATTTAGCCGAGATGTTATTTCAGTTATATCACCAACTGTGTACTGTGTATAATGCGTTACAGTGGCATCCTGGACAGAATTCATATATAACATGTGTTACATGTGAACAGCAACCTAGTCGATTTCAACAAAAAAAAACGGTTGTAAAGAATTTTACTTAAATCTAGTGCTGAAGAATTACCAGTAACTATCCACAGTAAGTTAATGGTAACATTAACAGTCAGGCATGTAAACAACTGTATCTCATAAGCATTTCTAAAAATCGTTCAAAATTCTATAAATCACTGCTTAAGTTCACAAGCAATGTGAATTTTACAAATTCATGGAATAAGCTACACTAAATTCATGGAATAAGCTACACATGATAAAGGCGTCAATCAGTTTACTCAGCATTCACAGCATGCAAATATTAACTACATTCCCTGATTCAGGATAAAAAATATCCTTAACATTTGTGATATAACACTTACACTGGCAATTTATAACATGCCATATTTAATTTTTTGCAAAATTTTCAGGTAATTGGTATCAGTTTGAAGCCAACTGCCACCATGCAGCAACAGTACACACTTTACTTTATGACGGCGAATACCTATAGCAAAACAAAAGGCAAATACGATGTGCTTCAGAGTAGTTTCAATTCATAACTAGAAGATGAACTTCAATGCCCAGTGTCGAGATGTGATGCTTTTGCCACCTTAGCGGCCTGCTGTAAACCTGACCTTTGACCTGCAGAATCTAATTAGGTCATCAGTAGGGATTAGTGAATATTCCCTGTCAGTTTTATCAAATTATTCGAGGCATTTGTAAGATATCGTGGATGAATGAACGCGGCAGACGGACAGTCAGAAAACACAGTGCCTTTGACGACATTGTCTGGTGGCAAAGGCGTAATCAAGAACATTGTGCTAATTAGAGTGCTGAAGTTTGACAGAGTTTATGACCTGTTACAGACTGCAAACTTAAGGCAACTTTTCATGGCCTGTTAGTAGTTGGAATTTATCATGCTAGTTACTTTTTCGGCCACAGAAAATGCACTAATAAATAAAATTCATGTTATTCAGAAAGAAGTTAGACTGGAAGGTAATTTATAGTTAAGTTACTCGTAATTTATGTCAGGTACACTACCGAGAGCTTTAATTGAACTCACTGGCTGTAAACATGTTACTTACAAGATACATCGTAAGCCAACAGCACTACTGCATAAAGAGTGAAATCTGTTGCACAGAAGCTCATCCCCACTATGGTTCGATGAGATGACAAGAATTAAACCCAATTAAGCTAGCAAATGACCAGCCTCAGCCACACAGCTGACTCAGTTATCAGTCAGTGTCTTTAGTCAACTAGACCAGTAGGGCCAGCAGGGGGAAAGTAAACTACTTTTGACAGCTGATAGTTTATTTCAAAAGTTTTGATATTCCATTTATGCTTCGCATCCCTCAGCCAAACTGACATGTAGAAGATATTTCTGTTGCATTAGTGCAATAGCCGTACCAATTTTTTAAAAAAACCCATTTTGTAGTTCACATTACCCGTAGTTTGTGTAATGTGAACTATTCGTGCTAATCATATAACAGTTCAGATTTACACCACTGTATAATGCTGTGGGGGGTAATTTGAACTATTTGTTATCTTTTAAAAACACAAAGAACACAGATTCCAAACACAAAAGAGTTTTCTTCTTGTGCCATTCACAGTCAAATGCCAAACTGTGAAAATTTTAACAAAAATGACATTGATTCAGTAACTGCAACACGTTGCCATATATTTGGGAGAATAATATATAACATCGACCTCTACCTACATACAAAATTTCATTGAAATCCAAAAAACCTTTTGTTGATGGACAGACGTATGGACGGACATTTGAGACCCACTTTATTAGGTCGACTCAGAGTCGACCTAATAAAAGATAAAGGTCGGATTCTTCTATAGCGCTACTTGAGCCTACTTCATCCACGATGCCGCGCTTTACAATCGCAGGAAGTGGCAGTTGATTGTTTTTTGTTAGTCTGTAAATTATTATTTTAAAAATTAGTTCACTTTACCCTATTGTTCACTTTCCCCTGGCTGACCCTATGCCAATAGTGCTTGTAACAAGGACTTCTTTAACACTGCTTTCCTATGCGTATTCATTGTGCCTACCCACATACAAACAATGGCTAGGCTAAGTTGCTGTGGGTGGCTGCTTAACTACCAAGTCACAGTCACCCACTGCACTAACAACCTCGCTTTTTATGTGCAATGTCATTACACAGAAGCCACAATGCCACTAGTTTCCAGTAAGAAGAATAAGTTACACAGAAATAGGACCACGGAGACCTACCCACTGGCCATCACAGTTCATGTTCATGGCAAGCAGCAAACATGCAGCAGCCATCTTGGACTCATGGCAGCTGACATAAGAGTAGTCCATGAGAGACGTCTCAAGTATGTATCTGGCTAGAGTCAATGTTGGCGTGCTCACTCGGCCACACTGTGCAAATAAACTATCACCGTGCAAGGCAACAATTTAAAAAAAATTAACCACAGTTAATCATACAATTTAAATACAATATCCAGTTAATCTCAGTATTAAATTTTTGCAACAGGTCAGGTTGACTTCTGTTCAAAAACATAATACCTATTAAAAGCAACCACATGCGCAAAAATGAGTAAGTTCAATGTGTGACATCAATTGATCTCTGAATGGCTGAAATAAAAGGTTGTGTACTTTACTGAAGCAAAAAGTCAGTTGTGGACACAAGTAAGCTTATTCAGATTGCTGAAACCGAGTGATACCAGCTTCTTGTCAAGTACATGATCAGCCATAGAAAAAAGCAGTTCATGGGGAATAGAAGTTGTGAGCAATGCTAAGTATTTTACAACAAATTATGACAAACGTGAATGTGATGTTTTGTGCGCTGTCCACCAAAAAAGTCGTCAGGAATTTTGAATAGTCTCTGGCTCTGTTTTTTAATCGTTTTATGGCAAGCATTTGACAGAAAGTGCACATCTGTGAGTTATGGACCAGCTACATCTGGGCAATAGTCAACTGCATGAAATAATTGTACAAAAAAATAATAAAAAGTAATAATAATAATAATAAATGCCATTAAATCAAACAGTTCAAAAACAAACCACACTCAACATCACAATCTACTTGCATCAGTGATTTTCAAATGAAGGACTTTCCATTCCAGGAGATGGAACTTTAGCCAAGAAAGGGTTGTGTACCATAGTCCAAATGTGAAACCAAGCTGTATTAGCTATCTATCTTTGTTCAGAAGATCAATTACAACTAATGACACTTTTTTCACACTATGAGAAAACTATGCTGTTTCTTTCAGGTATTACTTTTATGCCATACTGATATTTTAAACCAGACTTGTCAGTATTTACGAAAACTGGCATGTTTTATGCATGTTTTTATTCAACACAGCACTGACTTCCACAGCAGCAAGGATTAATGTCTCAAATAGTATATTTTATTTACAGGGCAAGCTATAATCATTTGATCGATCAGTACCAACCTGCGCATACCGACGAAGAAATGTATATGACAACGGAATGCCAATGTCGAAATCAACTGCTTTGAGGATATGCTTCTCCATTTCCAGCAATTCATTTCTGGTGTATGCATCATCACAGACGTACAGAAAGTCGTCAATAACTGGAGGACTTCTCTCCTGAATCAATCAAAACACACCAAAATACACCATCATTAGTGCAATGTTGATTCTAGACTACCACGAAATGGCATGTTGCTGCATGCAAAGTATACTATTAAAAACATTTAACACAACCCCAAGTCAACACCAGGTCTGAGAGCTATGATGCCTGCCACCCTGTCTCTTTCAGATGTTTAAGGCAGTTGATGCAAGGATGACCATGACTGGTTGTGTCACACATGGATTCATACATTGCATTATGGCACATACTCTAAATGTAAGAGATGCCCAGATAAGGTAACTACAGATAATCACCTGATGTGTAACTAAGCTGGTATATGCAGGTCAGAAACTCAATTTGTCAGACGTTTCATACTGTAGCACCTTCAAACCATTTACGGCTTTGACACATAGATGTGTTAACGTGCAGAGAGAACGCTTTCCAGTTCCACTTATGGCAGCTCAGTTTCAAATACAAATGACTGCAAAATAAAACTAGAAATAAACGGCAAACCCCAGCGTTTAGCCCGCCCTGCACAAACGTACCTGCAAAACTCAGGGGTTAAAGGTAAAAATTGGCCCCGTACAGGACTGGCGGTCGACTCCTACTTACTGCCAACTTCAAAGTCACGTGACACAAAACTAGTACAAAAATAAAAAATCCGGCCCCGGTAAACTTTAGGTATTGCCCCCTAATTTAAGATCTGTGGTCATTTGCCAGCCCTCATTATAAATGGGGGAGGAGATAGCCGTTGAAAATGGCCGAATTGCCGACTTTCAATGGCTCGTGACCTTGACCTTGGATCGGGTCATACTGCAGACCGTCATGCATCACTCATCGACCTCTACCTACATACCAAATTTCATTGAAATCAATAAACTTTTTGTGGATGGACGGACGGACGGACAGACGTATGGACGGACATTTGAGAACCACTTTATAAGGTCGACTCGGAGGAGTCGACCTAAGAAAAGGTAAAGGTCGGATTCTTCTATAGTGCTACTTCAGCCTACTTCCTCCGCGATGCCGCGACCAGCCGCGCTTTACAATTGCAGGAAGTGGCAGTTGATTGGCAAGAGCTAATGGTGCTGGAGCACAATGCTGCAGCTACAACACACACCACTGCTCCAATCAATCACACCAGACCTTCACCCAGTAAGCATTCACCAGATGGCTTACTACTCAGCTTATCGACCTCGAAAGGACGAAAGGCTGAGCTGGCCTAGTTGGCTGACCTGTAGCCAGGTTACTGGATCAAAGTTCAGCAAATTTTCTATCAGACGTCGGTGTTAACGCGCACATCCATGCTGCGATCCTCCCCTCATTATAGAATGCCAGGGCACAGAATAAAGGTGGGGTGTGCCAATTAGAACCGATTCTCGTCAAAAATCGGTTACTATATCAACATCTCTGAGCAGTCAAGAAACAAGGTCAGATTGATCATGCCCACCCATATCTACGTAGCTATCCGAAAAATTTTGTGAAGATCGGTCCAATACATTCTGAGATAATTGTTCTCCAAGTGGACCGTTAAAAAAGAAAGTAACGTCGGCAGAACTTATGGCACCTTGCCATGCCAGAGGCAGGCTTAGTTGGCTAAAAATCGTGTAAATGATAATCACATAAAATATATACCTCAAATTTGCATGCAATATTGAGTGCAGTGGAGCCAATGAGCTGCAGAAGATTTTTTGCTACCGTTGTCGTCTGTCGGTCAAGATAGCAGTCGGTCAGTTTGACGGCCAGATACAGTGTCTCATGAACCAGCTCAAAGCTCTGCTGCACTTCGACAAGCCAGTCCACCAATATCGCTCTCATGCTGATAGACATCTCACGCTGCCGAGACATGTAGTCAGACACGACAAAGTTCAGCTACAAACAAAATGGCATACCACTTACTATACTAATGTTGCTTTCTGTTTCACTGGCCCTATCCTCCTGAGTAACTCCACTGATCGGGCTGTTAAGTATCTTAGCTTGACTGAATAGCCTGCACGGCATCGCGATGCCAAAGAGGGATTATATTTCACCTAGGTGTGTTTTTCCTTTTTTTTTCAACGCCTAATCTCTGAGGTCACTGAATGGATCTCAACCAAACTTGGACACATATTCACTTATGACTGCTATTTGAAAAATTTGGTCCAAACTCCCCTGGGCATTTACCCCCACAGGCTGGGGGCAAAAAAATGCTTTTTGGGGATACACTTTGAACTTGACCAAACATACCTCTGCAATGGAACATGATATCAACAATCTACAGAAAATGGCTGAGAACAGTTGGTGAGTTTTTGCCCACCCCCTCAATTTTCGCATTCGGAGACACTGCCAGCCGTACCGTATGGACGTTATATAACAGACAGCAGGCAAACTGTGGCACGTGTTATGTAATGGCACGAGCTTACAGTCTACAACAACAGAATGCCGGGTGGGCTCATGCTTGGCATTGCCATGCATCTAGTTCAGTTACAGTTTTACATCCCACCCAACACAAAATAGGTCATTTCGGAGACGTTCTTCCCAACCAATCTCGTGGCTTAGTACTGAAAAATAAATCAAACACAACAAAACCAAATATGCATCCATAATAACATACACTGCAACACAGAATAAACGCAAAAAAACTAAAGCTAGGTTTGAATGCCTCTTACAAAGTGACGACCTCTGGCCTGAAAATGGAATGGGCGTATTCTTAAGGAAATAGATAAGAAAGCAAGTAAGTAAATAAGGAGTCGTCATCGTCGTCATTGCAGTCGGCTGGGACCGTTGTGTCATCCCAGAATGACCTCGACAGATAGCACATCTCCAAAGATCAGCCAGTGGGAGCTTGTTGTTGAAACAAATTTGATGCTTCTTGGGCTTCCTGGGGGACGTTTCCAAGAGCAATCCGGAAGACGTCCAAGAGAGATGTCGATATGGCGCTGAAGAGCTGGATGTGCTGGGGTGTCCTTCCCAAGCATGGCTACATGACCAAACAGGCTGTTGTGTCTTCTGATAATTAGATCCATAAGTGACGGCAGCCTGGTATGCTCAGCTGAGTAAGTAGTAAAGTGAAGTAACCAAGCAAACAATTCATTTGGTACCAAAATCAACAAATAACTCAGGGTGCATTACAGCGCCGGAGCCGGTACTGGGCAGTTACGTATGTCAGCACTTAGTTATAAGTTTTGCATCCATAGCAAAATATACTACAACATAAAATTAACACAAAGAAGTAAAGCCAGGTTTGGTTGCCTCCTACGACCTCTAGCCTGGAAATGGAATGGGTCTATTCTAGTAGAAGTAGTTGGATCAGTCAGGAAGTAAACGAGTAAGGAAGTAAATAAGTACGAAAGTAATCACAGGGAAAGAAGAAAGTAATGAAGGAAAAGGAAGGAAGAAAGTTAAGAAAACACACAAACAAACAATTTACATAGCGCCAAAATTAACACATGCAGACAGAGCCGCCCTGTATGAGTCCTTTCCTCTCATTAAACCAACAGCATCAAAGCATTGAATAAAATATACGGCACATTGATTCTACAATTTTAATCTTCCAGTATGTAATATGAAGCAAGAGTAACAACTAAGACTGTGTTAAAGTTACAACAACTAAAAATGATTGTAATTCAGCATACTGTACTTTCACTACATTACAACTGGTAATTTGACAAAAACATATACTGGTTGAAAGGCAAAAGACATCTATGAAACAAGACACGGTATGTGCTTACCTCTCTTCGTCTATAATGCTCGAATATATCATTGACATATATGGACAGGAACGACGGATTTGTGTTGTCTTTGTCCACGTCAACCCAGTCTACTGTCATCTCTTCCGACTACATTACAACATTGAGTGACATCAGTGTGTGAGAAGCCACAGCAATAACCATACCATGCCAGTATGACATATGACTATGACATTAATCATAAACAAACTGAACTGCCTCACTGAAGTTCAAAATCACTTTCAAAAACACGCACGGTTCTAACATGCATAAAAGCATACATGTAGACTAAACAGCAGTAACACAAATCACTTAGTGCATTCTGACTTGTACTACTATGCACTACGTCAGTGTTCTCAATAAATCAGATTAAATATAGAGCAGTGATTGATCAGAGCAACTGAATCTCATCGTAGAATGCTATATTATGCACAGAAGAAAGCATGTCTCGAGAAAACTGGTGTTTGACAGTGGACACAGCGATTCTCAAGAAAAGCATGCCATGATAACAGAGCATACGGTAGACGAAGCAAGGCATAATCAGCAGAGACCAAAAGATAAAATTCAACACGACAGACTCGATGCTCAGTTACAGTGTGTTTAATACCTCCGTTGTAACGCAGCTGGGATCAAATGGTGAGTCATCATCAATGGTAATCAGAGTGTCTGGCACTTCTTCATCGATAACATCACAAATTACCACAGATACATTCTTCGTGCATTTCTTCTTGCTACCGACACTGACTGTTGATGTGCTACTCTGAACAAATATCATACAGAAGCTGAATAGGATTTACAGATCTCTGCTACATTTTCACACACACACACCCTCACATAATATATGCATCAAAATTTTCAATGACCACACTGTGGTCCAAGTTGAGCACAATGCTGGGTCTTCTATGTGTGCCCAGACAATATCTGTCGAACGAAATGACCTTTGACCTAGATATATGGGATTATGGCATGCTGGTTCATCTTTACACCATCTGGGTCAATGGTTCCCAACTGTTTTATGACACATGTACCCTTTCACCATATATCAGAATGTCATTCCCCATTGCCGAGATTGTCCAACTCAAAAGATGCATTGCAAATAATATGGGGCATTATGCAGTGAAAAACGATATGATTTGTGACTCATGTGTTCCAAGTACATTGTCTCTGTTGTCCACTATGGGATTATGCCATCGGTACAGTGCTGACATTTCTGCCTGGCTACACCATGACTGGAATTAGTTCAGCTAAATCTGCAAAAAGATTGATTTTCCAGCAGTTTAATTCTGCCAATCCTCTCCCGTAGACAACATCTGACCAATGATGTCTGTCTGGAGGATAAGAGGGAAGATTATCAGCACTCTCCTGTGCTGTATTATGTACGACAGTCGTGCACAATGACATGCACACACACATGAGCAGTTAGTTCAGATTTACACTCTGCCAAAGGCTGTGTTTATATAGCAACAATTTGTTCAGCAATGTCCACATCCTTGAGGCTTGAAGCTCATATCAATGAACCAACAAATTTACATACTATTGCCTTCAGTTCTTTGACACTGTTGATTTGGCATCAGCAAGATCACAGGACTGGAAAAAATTGAATGATAAGGTACTTGTGTGGTTATCTGTCTTCAGCGAGGTGCAAATGATTTGCATATTGTCCAGTTGATTCCACTGCCACCCCATCATCTCTTTGCTTCTTTAAAATCCAGAAAGGTTTTACACTTTTCTGGTGCCAGCTTACCCAGGATGTTCTGGCAAAAAAGCCACTACACGAATTGCTTTTGTTTGTCACCAGCTGCATGTGCACAGTGCACTTCATACGCCGGTATTTAAGTTACATAGGGGGCAATTTTGAGGTTTTTCCCTCAGCATGGGCGACACATTGCATCACTGGAGGCAAACATTTGGCGTGGAGGAGTTAACTTTCGTCGAGTCATCCACGCCAAATTACATCTCATCAGTGCAGTGATGGGCGAGATCCAAAAACTGAAAATTTTATGCAGTTCCAAAACATAAATGCCCCACAGGGGTATATCCCTTGCAATATTCGTTGTGTGAAATTTTCAGGGTTTGTGGTAGGTCCATGGTCGGTTAACTATTAAAATTTTGAAAATTTGTTAAACATATTTGCAGCAAAAGTGCACTTTTTCTGCACAACAGAGCAAACATGCCATTAATGTGAGCAGTGTTTAGATCAAACGTCAATTTGTCATCATGCCGGTTCCACGGCGACTGGGGTCGTTGGTTACAGTTTCTAGTTTATCAAGTCTACCAATCTGATCTAACTCCAGAAACCTGGAAATTCCACCCATGGATAATTTTCCCTGGCTGTGAACCCCTGATCAACCCACCTATGTTGCCCATTAATCACAGCACTGGGGCGCCATGTGCAGTAGAGCGTGACGCACTGAGGAGCCGGGGTTCAAACCTTAATCCGAGCACATCCACCTACCAATGAATTTTTTCAATTATTCCTATGCACATGATGAACAAGCAGATAATGCCGGATAGGAAAAAGGGTTTGACGGTGTCCTCTATAAACTGCGACCGTTGCTGACACCTTTATTAGCAGCGTCAAGGTATTGGCCGCGCTGGCGACATCTGAAGCAAATAGACTTGGCTGGCCACTGGCTGGTGCAGTGCACAGCACCGTCAGTGCTAAGCCAGACAGTAGGCCACATCTAGAGGGGGCGTGCTATAAATACCCAATAAGCTGTTCACTCCTACTTAACCCCACCTTCCCCGCATGTCATGCATACATTGCACATACCTACCAATTCCCCTCCTCTCCCTGTGCTAGTGCACTGGACCGTTGCATGGAATCAGTGCTGAAGTCCAGAAGTAGGCTGGAGATCTGCCCACAATAAAGGAAGGAAACAAAAAAGAAAGGAAAAAGGAACGAACAAATGAGACGAAGAAAGGAAAGAAAGGAAAAAAAGAGAAAGAAAGAAAGAAAGGGAGGAAAAAATGGGAGGAAGGGAGAAAACCCGTGATGGATGGAGGGAGGGAGGGAAGAAGTGAGGGAAGGAAGGGAGAAATGAGGGAGGGAATAGTGAATGTTATGAGCTAAACAACAGCAACCATCTCGCTGCCAATATACAGTTCAAACTGTGTTAGCCGAGGCCAAACTGTGTTAGCCAGCAGCCCCAGTTAGGAACTGGAGATTTTGCTGGAGCATTATTTAATTGCCAACATGCCCTTGATAACGGCAACTAGCACATTTGTAATAGGGAAAAGATGCTCGATTTCTCCTCAATGGCATTACCAAAACCATGACACCGCCTCTGTACTAAGATACCATCTCCACCATCAGCTAAGCAATAATTTCACAATCGATCAGTTAGTTAAACAGGCTATTTATCAACTGAACTGGTTTTTTATATGGGTACGGTTGTACCTCATCATTATCTGACAATTCTGTCAAAACAGTCCCTCAAAAAACTAATCCTAACTAAAATATCTACAATCATGTGGAAGTGAATACCATCCTTCAGTGCCATGAAAACGTTATCTTGGTGACTGGAAGAGCATCCGGCCAAAGATCATCTCTGGAGCATTCCGTCCAACTTGTAGTAACTGAGACAAGTCTCCACTGCCGCTGAGAGACCCGCGCGACGCGGTGCCTCATGCCCACTGTGTTGTACATAGATGTGGTCAGTGTGATTAACTGGTGATGGACGATCGTCACCAGTTTATCACACTCACTGTCCACCTAAGTTGACAGCACCTGAGAGGATCCACATGTCTGGGTGCAACTGTAGTTGCAAAATTTATTAAGTCCAGAGGTTGGGACAAAGTTCCAGGCGTAAGCACCCTTATTTTGGAGATACCCAAATTCCCTTCCAACATGGTGTCGGATAAGCCGACGGAAGCCTTTGTGCCAAAAACGAGCTCGATCTGTTCAGCAGTTTTCGTACAGTGCTGGCTTGTGAAGGACATGGGGTGGTTTGGGCTTCGAAGTAGTTAGAGGTCACTCAAGGTCGCTGCAAATAGTGCCATTCGATAGAGCACATACAAGTTCCTATTAGCGTTCCATAGTAACTATGTCCCTATCTTGCACCGTTTCTGAGACATGGCGAGATATTGGTATTTAACCTACCTTACCTGTATTTGGTGCCCCGTTGGGGTGACCCTGACGGAATTTCGACGAGATTTTTTTGCGTTACAAAACTAGAAATTGGGTCATTGTACAGTGATATTTTTGTGACCCTATGTTTAGCCGTTTTTGGTACAATACCGACTTGTGACAGACAGATAGATGGACACACGATGACAGCATATACCGTGCTAGCATAGCATCGTGTGGTAAAAAGAAACCTGTTAAATAAAAACTGACAGTGAATCTAGACAAAAATAAAGATGAATATTATACTTACATTAGTAATGTCACCAAACACTGCTCGTCTTTTCTGCTGTTGCTTGTTTGCCATAACTACATCACTGTCATTGCTGACCTGTGTATTCAACAACAGCAATAAATAAATCCATGCACACTTAAATTTCAAACATTAGATGAAACGTTAGACGACAATTATTTCATAAAAAGTAGTAAGAAAACGACTTTAAAAAGAACACATGCAATCAAAATTCATGTGCCATGATGTTTCAAAATTCTTCACACCTTCCTAGTTTCCTGTGCATAATACAGAACAACATGCATTGCAATTCTCAGCATTCACTAAAACACATTATATCAGCAGATTCTAGAAAACTTACTGGTCTTGTTTGATTAATATCAACATCCATTTCTTGACCCGTGTATGCTACAATTAAGCACATAGCCATAGGTATAACTAACGGCTTTACTTGATATGACACAATTGTATTTCTAATAAAAATAATCCAAAATGTCTTCAAAAATATTATATTTGATGCTTATGAGGAGACTGCAATAGCCTATTAACACACTGAGATTTATTCATTGATTTTTTGTTACATCATACTGGCGGCCGTGTAATATCGGGTTTACAACTAACTTATAAGGAACTGCCATACAGTAGTAATGAAGGTTTAGTTTCCGACTAGTAATTATTCTGCCACTTACTGGCAGCCACAGATCAAGTTTTTTGCACTGTCCCACCAAACACTAGCTGATAGAAATCGACTGTGTGAAAGAGAACGTAGCTAGCACTTATTAATTAATTTTCTATAGGCCAAATATGTTGGCTGACTTTTATCAGTCATGTGCCATCAGCGTAGCTATAATTCTGAATCTAAAACTAACCCAAATGCTGTCACTGGATTACTTAGTACTGTTTAATTCACTGATGTTAAACGAGTCTAACGAGACCAATGCCTGAGACCGAGATTGAGAGAAAGATCAAGTCCTTGAGACCAAGATCTAGACCAAAATTTTGGTCTTGAGACTTTAACATCTCTGGTATAATTCCATCAGTCAAGTATTTATTGACTGCCCATCTTTTCATCTTTGACCTTTATGCAAACAATCCAGATTCAGGGTTAATGCTTGGTAGATCGCAATAGGCTACATCACAATGTTAAGTATAGTGCCTAACCAGACTGCGAAACTGGCCAGAAATGGAAACAGATTACAGCCAGTCATTGTATATTACTTTCACTATACAGCTTTTACAAAGGATGCAAACAAAGTTGCAGTTAGTTGTAGTGGTAACAGCACTGTACACGGCAACAGTTACTTCTACATCGCACATGGTTCGTAGTCGTACTAATACGGGTGACCACAGGTGTACCATCTTGATATGATATGAGAGGGAATGATTAATGTGTGCTGACTATAGCCTACTGTCTACCGCATGAAGGCAAAAACAGAAAGTAGGGTTAGGATTAGTAGGGTCATGGTTAGCATTAAGTTAGGGTATGCCACTCAAAGGTATGTTACCAAAGGTGCATTCACACAGGACGCGGGCGTCGGGGCGTCACCAAAATAATAACACACTAATTTCAGTAAGTGTTTTACACTGCATGTGGCGACGTATTGTGCGGAGACACGAGGAAAATCAGAATTTGCTGTCATTTTCAAACAGTACTGCATGTTCACGCCGCGTCCTGTCTGAATGCCCCTTTACCTGTTACTACACCATCATCATGCCACACACTCGTATTTTTACCAAATGCCTTGCCTAAGTGGGTTGTATAAAAAATCTGCTAACACAACACATACATTTAAAACATGATTAGATAAATTAAAGTACGTTAAATTGACGACCGTTTTATTACTGTTCAGCAGCGATGGACGGATATATCCGATCCCGCTATCCAAATCCAGATTACAGATCTGATGCAAGATCGGATAATTGCCGATTTCCTGTTACAAATGCACCAACATTTGGCTTTAGATTTGACGTGAGTTTTGACCATGGCTTTTTGTATTCTCATTCCCACGTGATGCAAATTTACACATAGTGGATGTGATCTGAGCTAAACATAAAACTCAGAAAACATGAGCTAAGCTACAGCAATTTTTGGCAACAGCCAAGAGCATTCATGTGATTTCCTGTCTTCAGTAGCAATAACACCATTGAACTATCAGGAGAGGCCTTCCTCAGTACTTCAGATGTGGTAAAACCGCATGGCAGTCGGGGCTCCGATGGGGGAGCTTACAGCACTCTCCCAGACTCCACGGTCACACCCCTGCCC
>Ga0209363_1000582_pt1 | contig 14784 bp, 11 predicted proteins | sample WorMetexBAHAMAS3_FD_187385 | JGI IMG/M metagenome (GOLD analysis project Ga0209363, IMG submission 187385) | Marine gutless worms symbiont microbial communities from Max Planck institute for Marine Microbiology, Germany - Inanidrilus exumae... | ecosystem: Host-associated > Annelida > Digestive... | reverse complement strand
ATATATATATATATATATAAACGGCGCTATATAAATTTGCGCTTGATTTAATGTCTGATTTGATTTGATCGACTTGCGCCATTTGCGATGACTTTGAATGGCCTTCAAATAGGATTTTTGGTATAGTTGTGCGGCAGTTGATAAGAGACAGAGCGTCGCGCCGTCTCTCTTTTCAATACAGCATTTACTTACCTATCTTCATCCGTGCGGCACAAATGCAAACGCAGAACGTATAGTGCACGGGTTGAGTTTGTTTTTAGCCCGCATGGCTATGCCGGCGGCGGGGTTATGTTTTGCTGATGTTACTTTCTGTTTTTAATGTCGCCCCTATCACTCAACAACGGGTGGACGGATTGCAATGTGGATTGTTGTGTTAACACTGTCGATGAAAAAATTTACACGTTACTACAGCTAAGAATTTGGTGAACACGCATGTTTGCGTTGTTTCCATCACAGTCTATGGACTGCTCTTTACCAAACTTTTAGCAAGCACAGGGCAGGTTGTGGCTTTATAATAATACTGAAGTTGCGATGGCTCGCTCAAGGGACGTTGCTACGTTAACCGATTTGTGGCGCATGTTGGCGAAAAATGACACACCCCGTCTTCACTCTGTGCGCTGGCATTCGCATACGACAACTGTTGGGAGGATCGCAAAAGGGATTGGAGACTTTCACCCCCGATGAACCCTCTACATACTGTAAAATTTTCGTGAACTTTGGTCCAGTAACTCTGATTTTCTTGTGCGTTTGCAGCTGGTGGGTGGGTGCACATACGCTAAATACTATATGCGCTGATTTTTAAAGATCATTCGCTAGGTAACAGTAGCACAGACAGTCTGTAAGTAAGATATGCACAGTCGCGTTCGCGTATGCCGGGCGGGCTACACGTTGGACTTTGTCCCGCCTTCTAGTTTGTCAAACATGAACCTCGAGCCGGAACTGACGCAGACGTGTCTGGAAGCGTATCAAGCGCCGTCGATGAACCCGCCACTCGTCTCTTCAGTAGAAACCTGCTCTTTTTCGTCTTCACACTGGTCCACTCTGTACAGCGCAGTCACGACCACACAGTGTTCTCAGGAGAGGACATCCACGCAAAGAACAACATTAACTATACATATAAATCTGCAAACATCGGTGAAAGTTCTGGCTTCTTAAAAATTCGAGTTGCTCAACGCAATGATGTGTAGCACCTCGAAATTTGCTTTGGCCTTGACGAAAGCGCAAGACATCGTCGTTGGTTCTATGTGGTGTCAGCAAAGACAACAAGTGGTCAAAACATTTTGACGAAAGGCCTCATCGCATGCATGAGGACTGAATAATCCCTTTCGTCGCACTCCATAATTAATGACTGAATGTCCCCTTTAGCAGCATACACCGCAGCAAAATACTCCCAATGCTTTTAAATGGACCGGACAACCCCTAAAATTGCCCATTTCCGTGGTGGGATCTCGATCTCATCTAATGCATGGTTCATTGGCCCAGCCTAGTCAGCCACGCAAACGGCATCTCGATCAGTTCAGCCGTTTTGCAGGGCACATGCGTGTGACAAACACACAGACAGACCACGCTACGTGCAGGGGTGTAGGCGGGTTTTGATAGCTGGAGAGGTCAATTATAGAGGGTCTGGGAACCCCCAGTGATGTCCAGGGGCAAAGCCCCGGTTAGGGTTCCAGGGGACAAAGTCCCCCAGAAGATGAAGCATATATATCATTTTCCAAGAAAAATTGGACCACAGTGGCTGTTAATAGCATTTCGGCATGACACCACATCAGTTGGCAGAGAGGGTACTCACTACACCAAAAAATTCTCATCGGTTTTATGAAAATCTCACAAGTCACCCTTGTGCACTCTGCACGTGCGATGTGGCCTAAACAAAAAGCTCAGCTACCGGAGAGGGACCGCGCGACGCGCTATGTTAGTAAATTCGTGCTATGTTGCACGAGATATGGGAGTTAGTAACGTTTCAAACAGCAAAATTGACCTTCAAGGTCATTCAAGGGCATTGGCAATGGTGCCGTTCAATAGGCCACATACGATTTCCTGTTAGTGTTCTATTTCAACTATGTCTCTATCTTGCACCGGTAACGAGATATTCAGGTCACGTGACTCCGAACATTCTCTTTTGGGGGTAATATATCGTGCATGCACTAGCGCTCCTACGTATCAATCAGCACACGACATTTGAAATGCCTACCTTCACCATTTCCAAAGATATGATTGGAGGTAAAATTAAAACGGTTCGCGTGACCCTGACCACGCCCCGCTAGGGTATAGTATGTCATGGCAAGGCTGGCACTTGATATATTCTATCTGCATACAAAATTTGGCGTCTCTCGCTTCAACCGTTCCGGAGATATGATTGTGGGTGTCGAAATTGAAAATGGGTCATGCGACCCTGACCACGTACCTTTTATGGGTGATTCGTCATGCGACTGATGGGACTTGACATAACCTACCTACAAAAATGTAACCACTCTAGCTTCAGCCGTTCTAGATATATGGTTGGTGCCCACCAAAATTTAAATGGTTCGCGTGACCTGCCCACGCCCCTTTCAGGGATGGTTTGTTATCCGATAGCTAGCACTTGCTACGATCAACCTATCTAACAAATTTAAAGTGTCTGACTACACCCACTACAAAGATACGAAATGCGATACAAAATGTCGAAAACGGGATGGTTTGGGGTAGTTAGGGGTCACGCAAGGTCACTGGAAATAGCAGAGCGCATAGGAGTTCCTATCAGCCTTCCATAATAACTATGTCCTCATCTTGCACCGTTTCTGAGATATAGCGAGATATTGGTCGAAAATCGCCCCGTTTGACCTACCCACCTGCATTTGGCGCCCCCATTGTGGATGACCCCGCTGGAATTTCGCCGAGATTTTTGCCATCACAAAACTAGTATCTATGAGCAATCGTACGGTGTTGTTTGCGTGATCCTACGTTTAACCATTTTGGTACAGTGCCGGCTGTTGACAGACAGACGGACGGACAGACAGACTCACGACGACAGCATACACCGCGCTAGCATAACGTCGCGCAATAAAAATACTCGAAAATAATGTCAATACACAATTAAGCTTTAACTTATATATCATCTACTCGTACTTAACGTAAAATACAGCCATATTAACAAAAAAATAAACATTAAACCCCATACACTGACGCTCGTTTTATTATTTTCTTATCGTGCAACGTTGCTGTGGTCTGTCTGTCCGTCTGCCACAAGTCGGAGTTCTAACAAAAAAGGCTAAACACAGGATTACGCAATTGTCTTTTTGAAATTGAAGAACTTCTCAAGGTGACAGGCAGTCACATAGACTGTACCGCTGCAAGGCAGAGTCGCTGAAGGAAGAAATAGGAAGTGGTATATCGCCTATCCAATAGCGGCAATTCCGATGACCTTAAGCAACCTTCAAGGTCATTCACCTACTGCAAGCCTTTTCAAGTATGAGTTTTCGTACAGCGGTGCAGCACTTGAACTGACATAGCGCGTCTCGCGGTCCCACTGCGATAGTTAAGCTGCTTGTTACTTCCACGTCGCTTGTTCATGAGGTGTTTATGGGTGTTTTTTGCATGCGAGCAATCAATGGCGTAGCTAACCTTTTGGAATGTTGATCTTGGTACCGAGTTCCATGGCCTGGACGCGAGCCAGTGCGACCTTCTGTAGCGTTAGTCGCTCCAACTCGGTGAGCTGAAGGAGGCTGGACGGCGAAGTCAGGACGACGCGACTTCCGTCGCTGCTGCGCCACGTGTTGCCGCTCTGCACACACAAAACACTATCTACTCAATGTCTAGAAATGCGTGGCAAAGCCCAGCGTGTTGCCCGCCCGGCGCAAACGCGCTAGCAAAACTCAGAGATTACTGGACCAAAGTTCACCAAATTTTTATCAAATGTAGAGGGATCATCGGCGTTGTTAACGCGTGCAACCAAGTTGTGGAATGCCGGCGCACAGCATGAAGATGGGTATGCCAATTTTTGCCGATACGCGCCAAAAATAGTTTATCATAGCAACGTCCCTTGAGCGATCGCGAAAAGAAGGTCGGACTGATCATGCCCAGACACATGCTTATCTGTCCTGAAAATCTGGTGACGATCTGTCCAGTACATTCTGAGATAATTGGTCTCTAAGGCGACCATTAAAGAAGAAGATGATGAAAGAAAGTAACATCGGTAGAACATGAGCCTGGGCAGACTAATCAACAGTAGCGGCGACATGACTGCTCGAAACATTTAGTGAATATGAAATAGTTACTTTTATACAACCAAAACACACTTGTTTATCGACGTTTCGACCTCCGAGTTGGATTGTCAACCCGATGAAACTATTCGCAGAATTCAGCGAATGTCGAGAGAGACGAACCAGTGGAGTCCAGAAGGACTGTGCGGCGGAGCTGGCGGCCGGTGAGCTCGGTGCCGACTTGCGCTGTTTGATGCCGCGCCAAGACTTGGACAGAATGCTCCTCGTCGGCGTCGACGTGGCGGATGACGACGACGCAGTCGAGACATCGGCAGTCTGCGACGTCGACTTCTGCATTGCTGCCCGACACAGGACCACAACAATTACACACAGGCAAATACGATGATTTCAACACAGCTCTCTTCGTCAACCTCAACCTCATTCTGGTACCAGTTCTTCCATTTCTTACTCACCTATTCCTTCACCCATCACTTCTTCCTCTTCTGATTCACCACTCTGTACATCTATAACTCCCTCTCTCTTTCACAGTTTCACTCCCGGCTTAAAACCTACCTCTTTCACTAATCCTACCCCCACCCCCCGTAGTTTAACTTCTTCCTCCCGGACTGCCTCCACGGACCTTTGCCTGGATCGTTTCTTCTGAGCTACTCGTTTTTTTATTTTATTTTTTTCCTTATTTTTTCGTTTCTGGGCCGTGCGCTAGATTAAGATGGCCATCTCGTCAGCTTTTAAGCGCACGTTAATCTACCATATCATATCACATCGTATCGTATCGTATCGTAAGACTTGTAACGGGTCCAGCATCTGCCAAGTCCGAGTACGGGTTCGAGTTCGAGATTGAGCTATCTTGACGTAACAACAAGTTCAACTTTTAATTTCCACTACGGCTGCCGCGAATACTCCTCGAGCAGAAAACTACTCGAGTAGTTTTTTTAAAACTACTCAAGTACTCGAAACTCGTCACGTTTTTACCCGCGCAGCGCTAGCTATGCGCGGGTATTAGCCGTCGACGTTCTGTGTGTGTGTCTATCTGTCTGTCACATGCCGGTATTGTGTCAAAACGGCTGGGAGGTTTACGTAAGCGCAAATCGCACGTTTTTTGATACTCAAAAAAAATTAAAAAAAAGTTTTATGAATGCGCACATTGAAGTGATTACAAAAGCACAACCCGTCGTGTCTGAAAGCGCATACTTTCGATCGACTCATCTCGGGGGTAGTAGGCGGTCCATATAGGCGTGTATTGTGTATCACAACTATTATACCTGTACGTCTTTGGTTTTTGTCTGTATGGAAACGTGAACATGAACATGGTGTGTGTAACGAGCAAAGGATGTTGATACGATGTTGATGAAGCGATAGAAGTTTTTTGATAGTTATAAACATCTTGACAATTTGTTGTACCAAATAACCATGTTATGCTACTGTAATTAGGCCGATCATCATTCTTCTTATTATCTTTTGTTTTATTATCTTATTACTTCCTGTGTTGTACTGCTGTCTTGATGACGAAATAAAGATGTGCAAAAAGGATTGCATTGTTCATTTTGGAAATAAATATAGGAGATATCGTACCAAAACAGACAGATTACAATGTTAGCGTTGTACTATCAAAACGTGTAAAGCGCGTATAGAGACATTGAATTCAGAGATGGTTAGTGACATTGGTTTAAAACGCATGACGACAAAGTGGATAACATGTCAGTTGTAAGAATTCGTGCGGCCTGTAAGAGGAAGGCCACCGATAATGTTATGGAGCGCCCAGAAAAGCTGCGGTTCAAGAACAAGACAATGACGATGACAGCGAAATAACTGTTAATGACGTTAAAAACTGTCGCGCTGCTATCTACAGACAACGTAGAAAAAAGTATGGTCTACTACCGAAAACACGGCAACAAACGATTGACGTGCTTAGACATTATGCATTTATGCCTGTCAGCCCGCATAACAGAGAAGACACGCTGATATATTGCAATGAGATTGACTCCAAGCACTTTGTAGTTGTTGCCACTCGTACGAATTTACAGGCGCCGTGCAATGCCGAGATCGTGTTGATGGATGGGACGTTCAAGTCTTGTCAAAACACTTTCATGTTGTTTTACATTTTGATTGCTTTTACACGTGCTTTCGTAACACAGTGTCTACGCGCTTTCATATGTATTCGTGTTTGTGTTGTTTTGCTTCAAATTCAAATTCGAATTCAAATTTAATAAACAACAAAGGGCTGAAAGCCACTTACAGGTTGCTAAAACACTGATTAAAACGATAAACATACTACTTGTAATACGCACTGGAGGAAAACGTTCAAACCGTGATGGCATCACTCAAAATAAACTGTGCAAAATCTAAGCAAATATAGCTTGTATTAACTAATGCACAAAACTTGTGCAGACTGCTAAAGTCTGTTGTGTCAGCAGGTAACTTGTTCCATATGTTAACAACTCTTGTACTAAAAAACAGGCGACCTTTAATGAGCGTAATGCTTTCCTGGTAGCCTTTCAAGTGCTACAACATTTGTTACATTGTAATTTTTCTGTTATTACTTGGAAAATAAATGCTGATTGATTGATTGATCATATGACCATTTTGGGAGTTTTCGAGTGTCAACAAACGTGCGGTTTGCGTTTTCGTTATACGTCCAAACGGCTAAACGTAGGATCACGAAAACAACGCCACGTGATAGCCCAGGGACTCTAGCTCTTGATGCCAACAGTCCTTGGTGGGCAACCCCCGTTACCCATAAAATTTGCGCTCAAAGTGACCCACCCCCTTTCGAACAAAACGATTTCGATCAATATCCGCTCATAGTGCCTCAACCATGAGAGCTAGCAAAAAAGTTCAATTAGCACTAATAGCAAGTGGACAGCGCGCTTTCCGACGAGCCATAGATGAACCGTGTACGCTACCCCTAATTCTCCCAAAGGGTGGCACAAAACGCGATTTTGCTGTTTTTGCCAGTAAAATCGAACTTCTGTGGAATGAAGTCTGCTACAAAGTTTATTTGTGTGAAAACTTCCAGCAGCAAAGTTGTAGCTACATCATTCCCTATCTAACGGTCCACAGACGGATTGCGGATGACGTCCCCAACTACTTAAAATTTGCACTCTAAGTGATCCACCTCTTCAGAAAACGCCGATTTTGACAGATTTCGCTTAATAGTGCCTCAGACGTGAGAACTAGTGAAGAAAAGTTCATTCAATTATCACTAATGGGAAGTCGACAATGCGCTTTCTATCGAGCCATAGATGAACCCCGTGCGTTACCCCTAAGTACTCCAAAGGGTGGCTCAAAAGGAGATTTTTTACATTTAGTGTTGTTTTTCATATCTTCGTTGCAGGTTATCGTAGACACTTCACATTTGGTATGTGGGTTGAACATCGCAAGTCCAAGCCTAGGAACGAAAACTGTCCCTGAAAGGAGCGTGGTCACTATCATGTGACCTCTTTAACGTTTGGAAAATAAGCGATAATATCTTGAAAACTGCATAAGTTAGCCTCACAGTTTCTATTAAATTCGAATAGGAAGTCATATGCGCTCTATCGAATGGTTATGTTGCCGATGATCGGATGACCTTGGGTGACCCCTAACCAACTTAACCACCTCAATTTCTACATTATGCGTTGCCTTATGCGTCTTCTTAATTAGTGATCGCAAATATAAAATTTGATGTACATGTTGAATGTGCAAGTCACAGCTTACGGACGACAAACCGTTACTGGTACTAGGGGGTGGTCACGTCATGTGACCTATTTTTTGGGGCTCCAATCATATCACTGGAACGGCTGAACCTAATAAAGTCGTCAAATTTTGTACACAGGTAGACTATATCAATTCTAGCAACAGGATTACATATCACATACTCAAGGGGCGTGGTTATGGTCACGTGACTGTTTTAAAATTTTGCCATTTGCCGTGATGCACCGCGTCGCGCGTGTTCGTCAGCGACAGCTGAGCTACTTGTTTACACAGTGGTCTACTGCTTTAAATGTCGGACTTATGTACAGTGCTGCTACTGCAGTGCAGCTTTATGCGGTCTTGAACAAAGACTCGATTTTAGGATGACCGAATCCGAGTGCGTCCAAGTCCAAGTCCGACAAGAATGGACTCGAGTACTACAAGTCTGCTTTAACGACAACAGGATAGGTGACTATTTTTGAGTCCTGTCATTCCGGGACACCCTAAGCCTAGCCTAACCGAAACCGAGTAGTGACCCAGGGCCTCACTCACGGCTGAAGTGACGCGAGTAGGGCTGGGCAGCTGCAAACTGTTAACGAATATGCGTGAAATCAAGTACTCGTTCGATTCGATCGTCACCAATATTGGAGTAAAGATCGTTATTACTAAATAGTGCCGCTCGAAGTGAACGAAAGTATTCTTCTATGGCGTTTCAACGCAATTTCGTTAATTGTAACTATGACGACCAGTACATAAACGCCATTCCGGGACATACAATTGCTTACTTGCGGCATATGCTGCATTGAACCCGGGTGAACGTCAAAACATCTGCTTGTCACCAGCACAGTGTTACTATTAAATGCTACACGATATCACTAAATGATGAGTAATTGATCATTCATTCTGCTTAAAGTGAAAAATAAGTTTATTTTTTATATATAACGAACTGCAAAGTAAACAAGCTATTCGACACAGAAATTTTTAGGATATGTTAAAACATCCGTTTCTGTTTAAACTATACAATTATTTTGTGTTAACGTCGAACTTTATTGATGTTTGCATTGTGTGTGGGGGTTATTTGAGTGGGAGATAATAGCAAGAGCGGTCAAGGCGCGTACAAGTTTGCTGAGCCATATCAACTGCTGTACGTCTACTGAGAAGACACTTTAGAAGTTAACTTCTAACACTGGCAACACATCAGTGACGGCGAAGAAAGGCCGGCGACTTGTTAACTAACTCGGGTGCAGACGCCACAGTCAGTTGGATGCGTTAATTGTCGGCGTTGTGTAAACAGGTGCATGCGTAATACGCTGTGCCAAAACACTCCGCAACTTCACCTATGCATTTCCTCGTAGCGGGATCAGACGGTCCGCCGAGCCGGTCATTGCGGTATTCAGCTAGGATATATAAAGAGAGATATCAGCGGTCGCAGACGTGTCTGGTTCCATGCAAGCAGTAGCAGATTTCCTCCAGACTTGCTCAAAGCCTTCCTCCTCCTCCGCCTCCTCGGCTGCTGTACTTCTTCTCTTTATCCTAACCATGTCTCTTATTAACGCAAACAAGCTGCGGCATCAGCACTGCATCGCACCGCGGCGGCGGCCGTCGGCGAGGCTATTAATAGCAGAGAGCGGCGATGACGACATAGCACCGAGCGAGCGAGTCGGCGAGCAGTAGACGGGAAAGCCCGCAAGCGAGCTCGCACCGACCGACAGACTCGACACTCGCCGCCGTAATGGCGTTCGTTGCCGCCGCGCCACATCCAATCTCGCTCGATTCGTCGTCGTCGGCGCGCTGCGCTGCCGAGGTCAGTTGGTCGGTAGTGATCAGGCACGAAATGGCTGATTAGCGTTGATGAGCGTGTCGTGTCCGCGGGCATCTCGCGTCGCGGCCGCCGCCGGCGACGACGTCAGTCGCTCGCTAGCCGTCTCCGCTCTCATCTAATTACGCCGTGCAGCAGCAGCAGCAGCAGCAGCTCAGCTAGCGCTGTTTTGTCTGAGCACTCGCACCTAACACTATCACCATGTCCGTCACGGTTTTCACGCAAACCCACTGCAATGTGATTCTCGACTTGTATGCGGTATTAGTAAGTCTCACAAGACAAAGAGTCCATTTGTTTATTATTTACTAATGTCGGTGGCGCAACGGGCCAGGTCGTGGGTTCAAATCCCACTCGCGGCAAAGTTGTGTAGCAACCTTGAGCAAGTTGTTCACACCTATGTGCCTCTGTCACCAAGCAGTATAACTTGGTACCGGCCAAGGGGCGGTGATGCTCTGCGGCAGGAAAGGTAACCTGCCTGACGGAAAGTAATGGCAGCCTACCGCCGGGTGGATGGCTTATAGTCAGTCACCTGCGATCTGACTGGCTGTACACCGGGATCAGCTCCGGGCCCAACGCTCGGTAACGAGTATGGGAAGCCTTTCACTTTTTAATGTCGAATATTCATATTTCAAATTTTCAGAAACACACAACGTTTTACATTAACATTCATTCTGTTTAGCTTCGTGTACCGAGATCGGGTTTGCGTATACATTAAAATTTCACCTTGAAACATTTCACCGGGAGACTATTCACCGGGGAACTATTCACCGGGAGACTATTCACCGGGCGTCGAGCCGACTGGTTATTGTCCTCAAGCTGCTAAGCCCTAATGATTTGTCGAAAAGTCAAATCAAATCATTTATTTGCCTAACGATATCGACAGTAACAATTCTGTTATATCGTCGATGTATATTATTCACGTCATAAACACATTGTCTTTTTACCACAAAATGACATGCAAGTGTTTAGACGACACGTAAAAAGATGAAAATAGCAAATGTCTGTAAACTGTCAATGTAACATGAGAGTGACACAGTAGGCCTATACAATTCATCAGTTCTAGTCATGTGACAAATACGCAATTGATCTAAGGTAAGTAAGAATCTCAACACGGCCATAGCTTTTCTTATATAAGAAAAGCTATGGCACTGCTATATGGCTACTGATGATAGGCTTAAGCTGCCCTTAAAGGGGGCGCGTTTTGATAAATAAATGACAGTATCTTTAAACGGTACGAGATAGCGAGACAGTTACAGTGAAACACTAATAGGAAATTGTATATGCCCTATTGAATGGCACCATATCTTGCCAGCCGACAACAGCGGCTACGATCGTCGTCAAGAGCTAGCCATCCCGCGCGTCAACCATGCCACCCTGGGAAGTCGTGCAGTTGCGGCTTCAGCCACGTCGGCCTGGAACAGCATATCGCATGGCACCCTTACGTCACAGTCTCTGACTACTTTCAGATCTCGCCTCAAGACCGAGATGTTCCAGCGGTCATACGCGTAACATTTACCATCAGCGTGACTACCGTGACCTTGAAGTGCATTTTTGCACTTACGTCACGTTAATGAACATTCGTACTACTACTACTACTAGTCTACTACTACCACTGCCAGTGACCTAGACTGATCCTTAACTACCCCTATAAATACCCATTTTGGTAAATTTTGGGGCCCATTTCTTATCTATGGAATGAATGAAGCTACACACTTGAAAATTGGTACGCATATTGGCTATGGTGAGTACCGACCAGCCTACGGATGATAAGATACCCATCAAGAGGGCGTGGTCAGGGTCGCATAACTATTTTTCATGAATAAGTGTTAATATCTTGGAATGAAAAGAAAAGGAAGCGTATTTATATAGCGCCATTCATACTACGCATAGCCTCGAAGCGCTCGGACATGGATAACACAGTTTACACCATGCCTGCCTTTCTGGCGCGAAGTTGTTGATTAGCGTTGATGAACATGTCGTGTCCGCAGGCATCTCGCGGAACCGGTAGCGATATCGTTAGGCAAAGGTCGGATTCTTCTTATATAGCGCAGCTTACACGATGGCCAGACCAGCGCGCTGTACAATCTCGGAAGTGGCAGTTGATTGGCAAGAGCCAATGGTGCTGCAGCGCAAACTGCGGCCATCATATTGCACGCGTTAACGTACAATTGGACCCCGTTATGCAGCTAGCAAACACACCACCGCTCCAATCAACCACACCAGGCCTTCACCCCGTAAACATTCACCAGACGTCGCCACTCGTGCGAGGAAGCAAACATCCGATTACAGCTTACTACTCAGTTTATCGACCTCGGAAGGATGAAAGGGTGAGTCGACCTGGGTGGCTGGTTACATACCGAAATAAAGTGCCGCCTCCGGAAGTTGAACCCGGACACGTCACCCATCCCAGTAGTAACCGGGCTCGACGTAGAGTAACTTCAATGCACACCGTCCAACACTTACACTCAACTAATAGTGACAGCGGCGTGACACGTGGCTGAATGGCACGGGGTTCACACAGTTTTACCTGTCACCCACACGTTTATCAACGAATAGAATGAGCCATTGTATATGCATTTCGTAAGCATTCACCAGATAGCGTCGCCCCAGCAAGGTGGCGCACATCTGGATCAGTTTACTACTCATCTATCGACCCTGAAAGGATGAAAGGCTGAGTTGGCCTAGTTGGCTGACCTTATAGCGGATGGTTTACCCGCATAAGTGGTCACCCATCAGCTACAGGTCGAGCGTGGGACATGGAAAGTTCGCCGGTCAAAGACTGGCGTTCTACCGCTGTGCCACGCAGCCGAATGGCTCCATTACCCGTGAAAATGCCGACTCACCAGCCAAATCGTAGTTACATGAGGCCGCCCCTCCTACAAATTTTCTCGTTCTTCAAGGAGGTATCTATGTGTGCAGGGATGGCTGAGAGACGTTCGGTACACAAGAAATAAGTGATTAACACAAGTTCATACAGCTAGTTACGTATTTCCTATATGCTCTACCAAACGATGACATGGCGGATGACCCTGAGTGACCGTAATCATCACTATTTATGGCCGCCGAATGCAAGGCCATTATATTTTACTGCTGTATTTTTCTTTTTTATTTCGTCAGCAGAGATGAAAGACCAGCCATGGGATCTCAATCAAACTTGGCCTGTAGGTCGGAAGTGGTGTCGATTTACAAATGCCCCGAACATTTCGGGGGCCCTCCCCAAAAATTTGGAGCGCAAAAACATCAAATTTTGGACCACTTTTTCCGCGACTTTCGCACTCTACACCGCATACCTCCGAAACGAAACGTCGCATCGACAAACAAAAATGCTAGTGTCAATCTACAATGTAGGCCTATCCCGTACAAATTTACCTTCATTAGATCCGTTTGCTTATTGTGACTCAACATTCGGAGGCCATTACGTTGCAACCTTCAAAGTTGCGACATGTCAAGTTTTAAATTATGGATCATCCTTCCTATGTGTGGAACGGATGAAGCTAAAGTCTTGAAATTAGATGGTGTTGTCAATGTCAAGTGCCCATTTATAAATTTTGGACCCCGTCCTATCTTTGGTATGGGCGAAGCTAGACATTCAAAGCCGATGTGCTGATTGATCTAGCCTATACGTGACAGATTACCAGAAAATGGGCCAAATGGGTGTTTTCATGGTCGCATGACCCTTTAAATTTGCATAAGTAAGCATGCACCCTGTTTCTTTTTTGACTTCGGCGCTATATAAATTGTGTACTTACTTACTTATTTATAATAGTTAGAAACAGTTCAAGACAAGAGCTATAGTTCCACTGAAAGACAGTGTCTAAAGTCAAAATAATGTGGCCGACGGAATGACGCCAATACAATGATGACCTTCAGTAACTCTATGTGTTACTTCATCTGTTTGAAATCTTTCTAAATCCCTTAGGACTATACCTCGAAAAAATACTACACGTATAGCATGGACCGTTTCTTATCACCCGGGCAGTTTCTTCTGAACTACTCGTTTTTTTGGCCACCGAAGGCAAGGCCATTATATTTTACCACTGTAATTTATTTATTTTTTCTTTTTTTATTTCGTCAGCATAGATGAAAGACCAGCCATGGGATCTCAAGTTCTCAACCAAACTTTGCCAGCAGGTCGGAAGTGGTGGTCAATTTACAAATGCCCCCAAAAATTTTGGGCCATCCCCCAAATTTGGGGCGCAAAAACATCAAAAATTTTGGACCACTTTTTCTGCGACTTCCGCACTCGACACCGCATATCTACGGAACGAAACGTCGCATCGACAAACAAAAATGCGAGAGTCGATCTACGATCTACAGTGTGTCCTCTAAAAGTTTCTGTGACCCAGAAACTGCTGAGATCCGTTTGTTTGTTGTGACTAATCACCCTTCGGCGGCCATTACGCTGCAACCATCAAAGTTGAGACATATGTCTAGTTATTTTTAGTTTTTCCTTATTTTTTCGTTTTTGGTGCCGTGCGCTAGATTAAGCTAGCCCTCCCGTCGATCAGCTTTTGAGCGCACGTAAATATACCATATAAATGTAAAAAAACTGTCGTTTTGTAACAACGTGTAAGGCCCATAACTGACACATTTAAAACAGCAAAAATTCTTTTTGGCACGTCAAGGGCTGTGGATATAATACACAGTTCTTATTATATCCACGGCCCTTGACGTGCCAAAAAAATTTTTTGGAGTTTTATATGTGTCAGTTATGGGCCTTACACGTTGTTACAAAATGACAGTTTTTTACATTTATATTTGCAGTTTTTCTACTAAATTTATTTTGCGGATGTATATTATTGCACAAACCTATTTACGGTGTTGCGGTATTGCAAAAACGAACGGAAGCCACACTGGAATACTACTTGCGGTTTAAATTTGGTAATCGTCGTCATTAACACGTCATCCACTGACACAAAGTTACTACTTTTGCTTACTTGTCCCATCCAACTGAAAAATTGCATCGGAATTCGCCAGAAAGATTATGGAGCAAATTCTTACTGTACAATATAAATATAGTGCATAGTCGTACAGCTTAAAATGAACAAGTAACACACTGGTGTGGCAATTTGTGGCTCGGAAGTTTAGTGG
>Ga0209363_1000581_pt1 | contig 14784 bp, 11 predicted proteins | sample WorMetexBAHAMAS3_FD_187385 | JGI IMG/M metagenome (GOLD analysis project Ga0209363, IMG submission 187385) | Marine gutless worms symbiont microbial communities from Max Planck institute for Marine Microbiology, Germany - Inanidrilus exumae... | ecosystem: Host-associated > Annelida > Digestive... | reverse complement strand
GATATATATTATTAGAAATATTACATATACCATTCAGTATTTTAAGTCTCCATCATATCACTTCATGTTATTCTCTTTTCTAATTGCAATAGTCCTGGATTTTTAGTTTACCTTTGTAACTCAGACTTTGTATACCCTTAGTTAACTTTGTAGCCCTTCTGCGTACTCCTTTCAACAATTTAATATCCTCGTAAAAGATGACATAGTCGCTGAAAACTAGGAATCATATCGATTACGCGACATCGATCGCAGTTTCGTCGACCTTTCGATATCACGGCGCCCAGAGATCAAACGATATCGTGCACGAATGCACACCGGCACGGCAATAATTAACGCATTGACAGTCATTTGATGCCACCGCCACACTTGCCACCACACACAAGTAACATGACTTCAATTCTGTGTCACAAGTCACAACGGCTGCACAAGACATGGCTTTGTTTTATGTGTACTTTGCCCACACCACATGCATCCCCCTGTTCACGCTGTAGTCAGCCACTGTGGATGACTACCCAAGCCGGACCGGCGTGGCGGTCAGTGACGTAGGTGCTCGTCTGGCTGGTATTAGCGACTTCCAGGTGTCAGACGCGACCGTTGTGACACGGAATTGAAGCTGTCGCTGCCGTCTGTTTTGGGTATTTCAGGCGGCAAATGACCGTCGTTGAGATAATTATCGCCGATCTGCATTGTTTGTCCATCGGCGGGACTTCACTTAATGAGTAAGTAAGTAAGTATGTAAATATCGTACTATATCGCCATATAAAACGCCACGATATATCGATTAGCATGTCGGGCTACGATATGAACCCTACTGAAAAATCAGCCAAGAAATTGTTGTGACAAGCTCAAGAGTCTGTCAATTGGTAATACCTTTCTTTAGTCATTTGGTGTTGTAGGAAAGTGTAATATCCTCATGTTAGATATCCAATCATTTTAGACAGCTGTTTGGTTAAATTGATGTATTTTAGCAGCAGGCCAACACAAGCTTTCGTATATTCATCTCATATGGAATTCATTGTCACTATTATATTTGTGTACTGTGTGATTATATAGGAACTCTGTATATTACATTGTGATGAGCCGCATAATTATCTGCTTTGCTTGTTGTGTTATTTTTTCAGATGCAAAGCTCTAGAGTAGACAATAATGTTGATGCAGCAGTTGCGGTAGATGACATTGAGAACTTAGCTGGTGTTCAGCAGACATCAGCCAGCAATGGTGACGACCAGAGCTCTACGTCACTTCAGAATCTTCCTGGTGTTCTTAATGATATATCACTCATGTATATCTTGCAGCAGCAGCAGCCACAGCAGTCGAGTGGTGCAGTGGGTGACTGTGGTGCAAGCATGATGATGATGTCTCCTGCTGCATTACAGTCGCTGCTCGTCTCACAGATGGTTGCCGCAGTTAACTCTGGCATGTCGTGTGCAAATGCAGTGGCACAGTCTGTTGTTACCAGTTTAGAGACCAGGTGCACTTGACTTACTGCTACCATATTTAACTTGGCAAAGTTTTTGTTGCTACATTTTGTAATTTTGACCTGATTACATTTGAAATGATAAAATAGTTTCATAAAAGCAGTTTGCCGTGAGACGTCATAAAGTATCGGCATAAACAACACAACAAACTTGTTTTACAACTTTTATTTCAAGATAGCTCATCAAAAACCGGGCACGAGATTTCCTGGGAATTAGCAGCCCTAATTTACATGCAGATTGTTCTTTCTATTGGTTATTTAGCATCAGGTGCATTATTTAATGCCTGCGTTATCTTTTTGTTACCATTTCTTCGTTGACATTTTGCAGTCATTCTCAACATAAGCATTAGTCTGGCACTAACATAATTGAACTCTGAATGTGCAGAAATGTTTTAGACTTTATTAAATGTGCCAATTTGTATGATAAACTATAATTCTAAAGGTGGCGATATAAAAACCTAGCATATGTTGAAAGTTGCATTAAATTCCAACCACCCTTCCTTATTAATGTTTTTATGTGCATATTGTATAGTAATGTATATGGCAGTGATTACAAACAGCTTACATCAACTTGTGTGGTACCTTCATAACTTGTAGGAGTAATCTCGGACAGTGTGTGCCTAATGACATACATACTGTGACTACCTGTGACCATATAGATACTATTGGTATAGTCTTGTCTGCCATTGCTGCAGTGTTGTCGATGGACACCAGATGTCGCCAGCATCAAGTCAGCCTCCTTTGCAGCATAATGGCTCGACGACAGACATCACCAACATCTCTCTGTCAGTCCCTGATGGTGACTTGCAGACTGATGGCACTGCCAAGTTTCCTATTGCTGCTGTTCCGCCAAAAAAGCCGTTGACACCATACATGAAATTCAGCAAGTCGGTTAGTGTGTGTAGTTACAGTTGTTATCATCATTCTATTCCGTGTTTTAATGCAGGAAGTTATTGCTTCTGTATTCTGTGACAAGACATTCTTGAGTGTTAATAAACTGCACTAGACTGAATGGCACATGACTTGTAACTGACAAGTCAAGTGTGTTAACGTATGATGGTCTTTTTAGGTCGTTGACATAATAAAGCGGTGTCAAATGTCCGTCCATCCGTCCAAAAAAGTTTTTTTGATTTCAATGAAATTTGGTATGTGGGTAGAGGTCGATGAGTGATGCACGGCGGTATGCAGTATGACCCGATCCAAGGTCAAGGTCACAAGCCCTTGAAAGTTGGAAATCCTTCCATTTTCAAAAGCTATTTCCTCCGCTATTTACAATGGCAGCTGGCAGCTGACCATGGATGCTTAAACAAGTGCGCAATATCTAAAGTTGATCGGGCCGGATTTTTGATATTTGTCTTTGTTTTTTGTGTCACATGACTTTGAACTTGGCAGAAACGTCAGTTGTGAAGAGTCGACCGCCAGTCCCATGCTGGGCTAATTTTTATAACGTTGTTGTTGTTCTTGTTGTTGTTGTCATGTGATATGAGCCATTTATCTTTTACAGTGAAGGAAAATGTAAAGCAGGCTTATTACTTTGGAAGAATTAATCACTGGATCTTACTGTTCTTCCATTGCTAACTTACACCTTCACGTCAGTTCTGTGATGCCAGTACTCTGTTTGTGTAGAATCATGTTACATGAGGTTTCTAACTTACAAGTTGTGATCAACCGTCTGATTGTTTTGGATCTGATTTAGATTTGGCAGCATGTGAAGAACGCTAATCCGTCTATGTCAGTCTGTGAAGTTGGAGCAAGTATTGGCCGATTGTGGAGAGAAATGTCCGATGCTGACAAGCAGCAGTACAATGAAGATTTTTCACGTGAAAAGGTAGATTCCACTGTGTGTAGACGGAACATACAGGCTATTTCACAAGATTTGCATTGTATGGCTCATCTGTTCTTGTTGCTTTGTGTTTCAGTGAGAAAACCTGAAACTTTTGTAACAAGCACGTCTTTTTCCCGCGCCTGTTTCTTTTTCGTTTTAGTCTTGGTCTAGTCAACTGTAATTTCTTAATCTTAGTTTTGCTTTTAGTGACAGCATGCAACTTTTGTTATAGTTTTAGTCTGGTTGACTAAGACTGGGAACATTTTCATCATATTGAGCTAACTACAACTTTATGTTGTTACAGTTCCAGAATTTTGAATGTCGGTGGGTTTCAGTTGGTATTTAACAAACAAGAAGCTCCGCTATCGACGAGAGACCTGCACAACGCTCTGTATTAATTGAAATGTGGGCCTACTTTTGTATGAGTAATGCAGACAGATCATAACTGCCACGTTTTAATCTGCTACCTGCATAGTTTTGTACATGCGTCATTGTAGTACGCTCAACTACCACTAAGCAAGCATGCAATGCTCTACGTCACATACATGTAACGCTGAAGTAAGCCATGGGTGTCATCAGCAGACTTTCCTAGTCTTACAACCAGCCTTGTTTATGTCAACTGAACTGTAACTGTAATCATCAAAGATCGGCCACCACCAACGTTGTTGAAGACGCTGCATATTCCTTGGTCAGTTCACCATCGTGGATGCAGACCACTGTGGCGGATGGTCACAAATTTTTGGTGATAAAGCGTCTAAGCCGGAGACTTCTCGACCGGTTGAAAAATGCTGTTTTTACCTACCCCACCTGCATTTGGTGCCCCGTTTGGGATGATCCCATTGGATTATCTTAGAGATATTTTGCTTCACAAAACGTAGAGACCCTGGGCTATCGTGCAGCATTGTGTTTGAGATGCTCTGTTTAGCCATCTTAGTAGAACACCGACTTGTGACGTACGGATGGACAGACATGACGACAGCAAGTACTGCACTAGTATAACATCACGTGGGTAAAAACTGTGGTGACAGTTTTGTTTTCTCTTTGTGATGAATACGTTGTAAACTATAAGTCTGCTGTGGAGAGCGGTGCCATATATTGATGACTGCAGTGGCAAGAAGGGTGGTCTTCTAACAGATGCGTGCAGCAAAGACAGCGACTGAAAATAACTGACAAGATCAAGTACTCGTGGGAGTACTCACAATATGTAATTCAACTACGCTTATGTACTGGAGTTCTAGGTTCTAACCAGTGTCATTAGCATTAGTGTGTCAGTTGGTATGCTGACAGAGATGCCAGCAGTTGACGACCAGTTATTCACCATTGTAACAACACCAGCTAAAGTTTTGTCTTCATCCATAGTAAAACCAATGGCAAGTATGTGTGTCTACACGAAGACCACTCAAGTAGCTGTGATTGTGGCCGTCGTGATTCACAACGTTCGTGCAGTGGTGCCAGATAACTGACCTGCTGTGTATGTCACATCTCATGACCATCCTTATCACATGCTGGGTGCAGATAGTCCTTTGCAGGCCTTGCCACTGCTAACCCACTTTACCAATGGAGGTGGGGAAGGACTGTTTGAGAAGCTAATTAAGCCGCTTACCTGTGAAGCATGAAAGCGATTTCAACAATTTCGCATGGGATGTCGAACGCCGAATTAATCACTACATGGCAGAGTGAGAATGTCCATGCACATGTGCCAGACATAATACATCAGACTCAATCTTGACATCAGAGAAGTCTTAGAACCGCCAGTTATGACAAGTAAAACCTGGTTTTTGGCGATGGATGGTGTATGAAAAATACTGAGGTTAGTTAGGTTTGGCTTTGTATATGTAACACCACTGCTACAGCTTGCCAATTGTTATTATAAAAAGTTCTAATCTTACCACTGTCCACAGTCATTTAATTATATTTAATTACTGAAGAGATATTTCATTATTCTTAATATTCTGTGTGATGTCTAATGTCATGAGACACCGGAGTAAGCTCATAACGATGTTTATGAAATATGGAGATAGTACAGAATGTCAGCATGTTTTAATAAATCGTCTAAGTCCTAATCTTTCACCACTAATAGCCACTTTGCTTCCTATCTTCCTTCGTAAGTCATGGCAATCACCATAGGCATGTGAGTGTGACTAGGTCCAATGTTGAACATTGAAGTGGTTGAATCTGCATCATTATATAGTGACAGACTAGTGTGATATTAATTGTATCAAACAAAATGTGCAACTTTTCGTCATTAACAATAACTAGCATATTCGTGGTAGTTTCTTATCATCGACAGAAGTTCAATTTTATTGACGACGTCAGCAGTTATGACAGTAATTAGTCTGAAAGTTTTTTGTTGTCGTCATCGCTGAAAAATCAATGCCACTTTTTGATACTTTTGACATTACAAGTGAATCCCATGACTTACTGTTTTTAAAAAGTTCTCTGTCTAGCAAAAGGTGATAAAATAATGATTAGTACAGATTAGTACAGCAGTTCATTCACTGGGATGTTTGCAATGTAGCATACATTGTTCGATACTGTTCATTTTCCAGATAGCATGAATATACCAGCTCTGTTTGATGCATTCAGATTCAATACGAGGCCGAGCTTCAAGAATTTCTCAAAGTGACGGGTATGCATGCCAGTGACGTAGCCAAGCTTCGACCAGCTTCAAGCAAGAAGACAAGCTCTAGGGACAGATCTCGTAGTCATGGCAACCTGGTGTCGTCGTCTCCGCAGTCGACGTTAGTGCCGGCGGGCAACCATGAAAGTGTCAGTGTCAACAGTGTTCTGCCACATATTGCACAGATCTGGCCGCCAAACAACAGCTCTGTACAGTCAGCTTTACTTCAGAATGGTTCGGACACTGGAGAGATGCAAGCAACTGCATCAGTCATCAGCCGGTCTGTATAATTGTTCCGAATGCAATGTGATGTAGGGACTGGTGATTGTCTGCCATCATGTCACTGAGTGCTGTCTTTCGTGTTAATAGAACTTACAGATTGTGACAGTTATAAAACATGATTTAACGCCTCAAAAACCACAGCTATTAACAGTTTTAAGTAGAGCTGCAACACTTAAAATTAATCGCTTGTAATTTATCTCTTACTTTTCTTCCAGTTTGATCAGTGTGATGGATAAGCGCATGTTAAAATGTCGAGTTCAAACTGTGGCTCATTGGTTACAAGGAAATAAACTCTGACTCTGATGTATTTCTGCTGAGATGCTGGTGATGCTAGGAGGTGGCATTGTCTGGCGAAAATTCCTTCGATGATCCTGAAAAATGCCTCTCAAATGTTGGAGTGTGCAGTGTGGAAGGGCATTGTGTTAATGTAGAACAGTCATTATGTTGTATCATACTAGACCACCCACTACAAGATTATGGCTGGCATATAGGGTTTATAGTTTAGACACACATAACTTGAACTGGCACTTGCTGCCTAATGATGCTGTGACCACTTCCTTTAGCACGTTCAGCCTGCGCTCCTACTGATGCGGCAAGCCTACTACCCACTGCAACAAATGGCTTGACTATGTACACCTGCTCTGCTTCTGTTGTGAACTCCACCCAGCATTATTACATCTGGCAGATTAATAGTCTGTTCTGGAAAATTAGGTGAACTGGATGAAAGTACACTTGTGACATAAAAAGTAGCTCTACAGCAATTTCCAAAGGGTCTGTTGGAGATAATTGAGGAGCCTAGAGTTAAACCAGGGATACTCTGAAAATAGTGTGGTATGTTTGTTGTGTCATGTTTCAGGTCTGTTTCGTCCGATTTGCCTACAAATGCGTTATTTCATGCTAGCATGGCGGACAGTCTTATTCAGCCGCTGTTTACATGTAGCACTGGCAGTAATTCCGTCTGGCCAGACATGAACGTTGATAATGTCCGACTGCCAATAACAGATCCATTGTGTCCAGAGCTGTCTTCGTCTGGCCTGGCCGATGGCTTGGAGCCGGGGGAAGTGGTGTTTGAGGGCGGCGTCGCACAGATCGGACCAACGACAAAACTGTCTGTTTCGTCGGCACACAATCTGTACAATAGCTATGCATACAACCCATGGGCGCGGTTTCGCAACAACGCCGGGTTGGTCGTCGCACCGTTAACGGGAGCGGCCGGCATCTGTGAACGTGACGGCGTGCTGCGTGCTGAACTGCGACACCTACATGCTGCGCTGGACGAGAAAAGACGTGAAGTCGGTGAACTGACACGTGATCTGCAGAATGCTTACAACACTATTAACAAACTGCGTCAGATTCAGAATAACACATTGCCGACGCAGATCCAATCGGCCGATACTTCCACTGTCATCGGCGACCCTCCAAGTTTGGGAGAAGGGCTGCACACGAGCTGTACCACAGAAAACTCGGTCCCAACGTTTGCCGACAAAGTGGACGGGATGATTCCACCTGCAGCCGGCCATACAATTAGTCTACCGGTAGACATTGAACTGACTGTGACTGACCTGTGTTCACAACTGGAGCAGGCTGGAGACAGTGTTGCAACGAAATCTGCCATGATACGTACGGCGGCTAGTGTTGCCAATCCCTCTCCTGTTTGATGGCTGCTGTTACGTGTTACAGTTTCCAGCAAAGTGTTGTTGTTTTGTCTCCTCGTATAGGTATTAACTGACGACGTCAAATCATACGTTTAGTTGTTTACATTACAATTTCATTGTTACCATTATCGTCAGCATTACAAAATTATGGTTAGAAGATGTATGATAAATTGCGTGAAGGGGACAGTCGTGAATGAGAAAATGATAAAATTACGTACGTAGTCCAGATTTGTCCTATTGCCAGTTTGGTTTGTTATTTATTTGTATTGAATCTCTGCTGTGCTGTACAGTTGTAAATATTCTTCTTAGAATAGTTATTTTTTACTGTGGCATGTTGTTAAGTTGGCAACTTAGTTAACACCAAGGCCTAAAGGAAACAAAATGTTATATCTGATACACATAGAGGCAAAAAATTGACTACACTGATAGAGTTATTTATTAGGGCTGTCGAATTAACGTGTTAATTAATGCGTTGAGGAATTAATCGCAATTAAAAAAAATTAATGCCACTAAAATTTTTAATGCAAAGTAGTCACACCAATAGCAAGATTTAGTACAAACCTCAAGATAATCGAACTTTACTCCTTTAATGAACAAACTTTTACTCTAAATTTCATTTGATTGTGGTATTCTACGATTATAATAAGTGCCATTGGTTGGTGTTACAGGTTATACAGATTAGGTCTATAGAACGGTTAGTTTATTCCAAAATCGAAACTGAACATCAACATTCATTAAGGATGCACACTATGTGCAGTTGACGACCTTAGAAGGATTTCAGTGTCCGGCTGTCCACATCTACAGCTACACGTAATGTTGCGTCTGCATTTGTCCACGGCCGTGCGAAAAGCTAGTGGACGCGTCTGTGCACATTTCTGGTCGTTCATTACTCCCTACACCTGTAACACAACACAAAGGAAATGTGTGTTAAAACCGCGATTAATGTGCAGTTTAAAAAATTAATTGCTCAACAACCCGCCGTCTTTAAAAATCGAAAATCAGCTATATCTCCACAAATCTCCAGAAGTTAAATTTTACTGATCCAGATTAGCTTCCAAGTAAGTATCATGCTCAAATTCATTTTTTAAATATTTTACATAATGTTACAAGACTGACTGATTTTGACTCAGAATACTTTTAGTATCTTTTTAAACGTATTTACTATTATTAAGTTAATTTTTATAGAACACTGCTGTTATGTGAATAATATGAAATTCTTTGTTGTTGTATTAGACATTAGCGTGATTAATTTGCACTGTGTGGATTTTATGGTTGACTGTAGTTATTTGCTGAGTTGGGTTTTATATATCATGCCGTTGGGTGGACAGAAGATAGTTGTCTATGACAGCAGTAAATATTATTTGCTGCAACGGCAGTTAATGCATTACAATGTCACACGTTGATTAAGACAAGGACCAGGAATTCCTGTTTTGAAAGATAACAATTTCCCCTTTAGGACAAAAAATTCTCATGATCAAAACAGTATCAAAGTGTTTGTATAGTTGAGTATATTAGACTTATATCGGAGTTATATTTATGCTCGATGTCACATATCTGTTGTGTGTTTAGTGTGAATAATGGGAAATACTTCTGTTGCTTTGTAGCTACAATAAAGCATTACTGCAAATGCAAGGTCTAAAATAACGTCACGTCGAGCTCGTGATATGTAGAATAGTTGTCCAGATCCTGTGGTACAGTAGCATAAAGCCTGCAATGCACGGGTAAACATTGACGGCTGACACTGTTTGTATGTCTCTGCTGTCATTTTTTTACGGTTGACAATGTCGGCCGGGTCCCACGATGCACAGGCCAATGTTATAAACTGTCAGTGTTGGCTGTCAGAAATGTAAACCGACAGTTTCTGCCGACAACGACAGCCGTCAGGGGCCATCAGTGTTGACCCGTGCATTGCTGCTTGCCAGAGTTCTCTCACTCTACTACTGTTATCTGTGGTATGGTAACTGGTAACATAGGCCTAGTGCTGGTCATTAAAAAGTAAATTTGAAAAACACTGGAGTTTTACGTAGTCGTAAACCATCAGAATCCAAAAATGGCAATTCTGGGAAATCTTCAATATTCCCCGGGAATACTGGAACAGTCGATTCCCAATCAGGAATTCCTGATGGCTTTGATTTAGACAGATGAAATGAACTAAGTCTCCATAATTTTCCCCATCTCACTGTTGATGATGCAGTAAAATGTGTTGTGACTGTTAGCTGTAAATTTTTATTGCATGACATTTTCCATTTTTTGTACTTTTATATTTTGTGTGTGGTAACTCAAGAAAACTAGATCAATTATACAAAAATGTACAAAAATTGTGCATGTTTTGTGTGTGTGAAGAATAATGTGCATAGTCCGTAAACCATTAACAATTTGAAAAAATATTTTTAAAATAAATGAAATTGCACGAATTTCTTATTACAATAGTTAACTATATTAAATTTGCATGTTTTTCAGTTGCATATGATGATTGTGTTGGACCCTGTTTTTTATATATAATACAACTAACACTACTAATGCATTTTGTGCTTTTCTAACTCATCTGATATGTACATGTTTATTGCTCATTATATGGGCAGAACACCTGATTTTGTGACATAACAGCACAACGTTTTTGATGGTCTTAGTGGAGGCAGCAGTTATATTTTTGTCGTCTAGTCGTTGCTGTTGTTTTATGTTAAGAATCATCTGTGTTTTATTGGTGTTATTGTTACAACTGCCATCAGAGAATTCAAGAATTGTGAATTTGTGTTTGTTAATTTCATGTTGTGTTAGCTATGAAAGTAATGATAACATCACCCTGTGGCTGTGGGTGTGGGTTAGTATGGATTTACATTTTCACTGTCGTGCTAGTGAGCTATGTATAGTTAAAGACGGTTGTCACTGTATGAGTCATCATACTCTGAATGCTCTTTTTAGAGCTTTTTTGTAATAAATGGTACATTCAATATTTTATGCTTATTACAACTAGTTCTTAATGAATTAACTAAATGGGCTGATTGTAATGGCTTCGAATTTTCTGAAGACAAAACGTGTCGTACATTTCTGCAATCAAAGAAAGTTACATCCTGAACCATCACTTTTTCTAAACAATCAATTCCAGTGGTTAATGAAGTTAAATTCCTTGGTTTATACTTTGACAATAAATTATCTTTTGTTACCTCATATCAAATACTTAAAATTAAATGTCTCCAAGCTATGAACCTCTTCAAAATTATTGCACACCAAACTTGGGGTGGTGATCAAAGTACTGTGTTAACATTATACAGATCATTAATTAGCAGTAAACTTGATTACGGGAGCCATTATCTATGGCAGTGCATGTAAATCATGTCTTAAAATTCCAGAACCTGTAGCAAACCAAGCTCTAAGAATATGTCTTGGAGCTTATTGTACTTCACCAGTTTGTGGTCTACAAGTATTAGCCCGTGAATCTCCACTTGAACTTCATAGAGAACAACTCTCACTTCAGTACTGCACAAAAGTCAAATCTAAGAAACGTAATCATATTCATAAAACAGTCTTTCAACCATTGTCATCTGTATAAACACAGATGATACCAAAATAAACCTAACACTATACCATCTTTTGATCTATGCATGCACACTAGTATACCTGAGATAAACATAATAAAGTTAAATATTGCACCTTGTTGTTCAAGTTTTACTCCTTCATGCAAGGGTTAAATTGTATTAAAAGATGTGTGGGGACCGAAGTCCCTCAGTTGGGTCCAGGGGCTGAGCCCTGGTAGGGGGTCTGGACCCTCTGGGGACAATCCCCCAGAAGCTGAAGCACTTGTGTTAAATGAGCGTAATATTTTGTCATTTTCCAATAGTGTGACTGTCTAATGATTGCTGCTGCTATACGTGTCTGGCGTCACTCAAAAAATGGCTTGTAGGTATACAGGAAGAGGTTAAATTAGTAGTTGTGAACGAACATGTATGTTCACATGAAGCATGATGGTCTGATGTGATGTCGCATTGTTTGATCATGCAGTGCAGTACCCAGTACTGCAGATATTCGTGATTGAATTAGCGGCTTAAGACAAGGACAACAAGGGTGTTCATGTACACTGTACATACCTATGCTTGTCTTTAGGTCCCAGAGTGAAATTAAATAAACTCATAGCGACAGTTTGTCACCTTAAATTCACATACTGTACAACGTACGAATGCAAACGTTGTAACAAGCTAACCAGTTGTTTGATTTCGCATTTAATTTCACGCATAATAAAGTTGAACATCACAGAGCGGAATCTGCGTCTTTGTGTTTCCAGTGGAAGCAAAGAGATTAAGAGAAGTGCAGGAACGGTGTTCCCACACCCAAATAAAGTATGGGAACTGTATTGCTAACCGTTCCCGCACAAATTAGACCCTGCCTCCCTGGTTACTAACTTCTACTATACTATTTGATTTGCTTTAATCAAATACAGTGCAAACAAAAAATTAATACGTGTGAGACGGTGACACCAATATTATTTATATGGTCACAACTCTCATATAAAAATTTGTCATTACATGTGTCAGTTTGCCTTAAATTCAGAACAGATGACGATATTAATTGATTCATGTACAGTGTTTTTAAGAGAGGTCATCATGATGACAAAATTGGTCCTTGTCGCCAAGCAGCGCATTTAGTCTACGTTCTGACATAGTGCGGCCGAGGCAGTTGGCTAGAACTTAAAAGTCTGCCAAATGTGTGAATACTGAATAGTGAATCAACTATTGAAGCTTCATATGAAGCCGAGCATTCACATCATCAGCCAGAGAGAGAAGGTTGTTTATGAGAATCCTCATTCCTCAACACACATGACAGTTCGTCAGAAACAACCTGTGATGTTGAACGACAACAAACCACTGAGACCGATTTTTTGGCCTCTGGATTGAGGCTGAGACCAAAATATTGCCATCGAGTCTCACCCAAATTGAGACCTAACCCTCGAGACCAAGACCATAATTTTGGTCTCGATACCAGTCTGGTCTTTAAACTTTAACATCTCCGAACTGAAAGCAGTTATATTGGCGGTGATTAGGGTACTATCAAGATACAGAGCGCATGGTGCGCAAGCTGTTAACTAGCCTGTGTATTCTTTTGAGATTCATGGTGATTGACACATGCTCCTGGTAGCTGTCCTGGGAGGCTGGAAATAAGCAGCTGGTGCTGGTTACGTAATGATTAGGACGTTGGACTCGCGGCTCCAGGCTCGACTCCCAGCCGTTCTTTTTCAGGTAACAACCATGGGACCCCCACCTCTAACTGACATTCCCCGTGTCTCATCTATTAAGATATTGGGTGTTACCATCTCTAATCGTCTGTCACTTAGTCAACATGTTCAGAACGTTGTCATGTCGTGTGCTCAGACTGTGCATGCTTTACGAACACTGTGTAGTCACGGTATGAACAATGCCACATTGCAAATTGTTTTCAAGTCGGTTGCTGTAGCTAAACTTGTTTACGCTGCCAGTGCCTGGTACGGTTTCTGTACGGCAGCGGATAGAGATCGCCTTGAGGCAGTCATCCGCCGAGGTAAGCGCTCTGGCTTCTGTCCTGTGGATCAGCCGACGGTCAGAGAAATGGTCGACGACGCCGACGACACTATGTTCAGCCAGCTCATCAGCAGTAATCATGTACTACATCAGTTGATGCCTCCCTCGCGAAATACCTGTTATGATCTCCGACCTCGACATCACGATTTTTCACTTACACATAAACCTAACAAAATAGTAGATTCCGATTTTATCATTCGCATGTTGTTTAAAAATTCATATTAACACATATCTACACAATTTTATCACTGTATGTACTGTACTCCACTTGTGTGTTTGTTTTATTCTGTATTTTACCTGTATGGAGCTGCGGCTTGTCAGCTTTTTATTAAACGAATATGTTATGTTATGTTATGTTATGTCACCCAAAGGGTGCCACGGAACTACACATTCCCGTCGGTTAAAATTCACTGTGAGGCTTTTGCAGGCCTCAGAAGAACCTGCTAATGCATGTTACCTAGTTCCTCACAACTAAGTACGAGGAATCTAGGACGCTTAGGCATTTAACATTCTGCACTCTCCTACATCTCAACAGAGGTTGTCAATCCGACGTTGTAAATGCCGTCTTCAAAGCTTGGAGACGGCGGTTCGTCATCCCCAGGTAGGTGCTGTCCGCTGTTCAGCGATGGTCGGTAACCTGTCAACATCACTGGCAGCAGACAGTAGGCCTATGTGCCACATTCTACCTCCACAAGACGGTGGCAAATTAAGATACACTGGTCGGAGCCTGCTAACACGGCAGTAAAAACACTAACCCTACTAACCGCCACCAAATTGCAATCAGCGTATGTGCAGAATGACCTGGCTTGACGCCGGCTGCGGCTCTGTAAGCTGTATCTGGGATGTTATCGGTTCGACGTTTGCCACGGCTGGTACCGGTACGTTTTGAACGTCGCCCGATGATATCAACTGCAGCTCGAGCTCAAACGCAGACGACAACATCGATCTCAGCTCCACGCCAGACACGTCATGGTCCAGCGGCTGCTCAGCATCCTCGACGTAGAAGTCGCCGCCAGTCTCTTCAGCAGCAGATGCGTCATCAACAGCCAAAGCCGTGTCATCCTGCGTCATCTCTTCCACTTCCTCATCACCTTCGTCCTCCTCTGGCTCTTCGGTCTCCAGCTCCAAACCTGGAAATAAGTTGCGGATCCTGTCTTGTTCGGCGTCGCTGCCCTCCGCTAGCGGCCCTGCATCACAGTCACGTCCATCGGCCGGCACTCGTTATCTCGACCAACGACGCTATGAATTTAATCAAAGGATCACAATAATAATAATAATAATAATAATAATAATAATAAGACCCGGACCTCTAGCCACCAGTGATATTTGTTTTTAGCTTCTAGATTTTAACCCCGGGGATCTTTACTACATGGGGT
>Ga0209363_1000580_pt1 | contig 14792 bp, 4 predicted proteins | sample WorMetexBAHAMAS3_FD_187385 | JGI IMG/M metagenome (GOLD analysis project Ga0209363, IMG submission 187385) | Marine gutless worms symbiont microbial communities from Max Planck institute for Marine Microbiology, Germany - Inanidrilus exumae... | ecosystem: Host-associated > Annelida > Digestive... | reverse complement strand
GCAAAGCCCCCTGTGGGGAGTCAGGGGGCGAAGTGAAGCTGAATGCATCTTCTATTTTGCGTTTACAAAAGAAGCTACAAATTTGCCCCATTAGTGATACTGTGCAGTCATTTAATCACACAGTGAGCGAAAGATAACTGTTTCACGACGCCGACGCGTCTCCAAGTCCTAAGAATTTAGTCACGTTGACCATGTCCATTGTCCACTACAGGTGCACCTAAATTCAGAGCGCCCTTCGCAGCGGCACTTTGCGGGACTTGGCAGCAGCAAATGAGCAAATGTGCAACGTCATTTTCGATTGAAGGAATTGCTAAATTGTTCAATCGTTCCTGTCCCATGGATGAGCGTAAGTAACTGTTGATGAGCTTCAGTTTAGAGAATCTTCGTTCTCCGGATGCATCAGTTGCGGGTATCGTTAGTAGTATTTTAGCTTAAGACTGTTGAAATGTTTGGAAAATGGTCGGCTGCGTTGGATGCCACGATATGACGTAAAATATCCAGTGGTTTTCAACCACACTTGGTACCACTGCCTTCAATCCTCTCATTTCTTCAGCAAGCATGTAGCCGTCTACATCTGAACATTCATCGCGCGAGAGAGAGCAATTTCAAGATCCTTTGTGGACTTAATCAGACCTACTGCAAAATTTCGCCGTTCTCGCTGTTGCATGAAATAAAGATGACAAAACAGCCGCCTTGTCACGCAGCGGCTCCGAAGAGCGGGGCAAGGGCCCCTCTCGTCCTTGCCTAAGGCCGGCTTTGTATACGGAAGTCTGTTGATAACACACGGTATTGCATGCTCGCTGTGTGATAGTTGTGCCTAGTTCAACGATGCGTGTACAAAACCATGCTGGTAGCGGAATAAGACGTGGCAGGCTAATCTGCGTTATTCTTACAACAGTAGGCCAATATTTCAACTGATACAAAGCTTTGTGCTGGTCTCTCGGCGATAGCTGATCGATCTTCATGTTGCAGTTTACTGCACGTCTTTCTCGGCTCACATCTGCTTACTTGTTCGTGGTGCGATATTGCTCGTCATCGAGTCTGCATCTTCATCAGAAGAAAAAGCTCTTGATCACCCAGACACCGTGTCCAGGGGTGGCGCCTCGGTTTTGAAGGTGGCGGGTACAATTTCGCGAACGGAGCGAGCGAAAATAATTATACGATACGATACTATACGGTAGAGATTAACGTGCGCGCAAAAGCTGACGGGATGGCCAGCTTAATCTAGCGCACCTTTTGGGAGCAAAGTTCCTCAAATGGGAGATTACCTGTCCAAAACGCCGATGAACCGCCGTGCAAAATTTGACGCCGCTAGCTTTATCCTCGCAGGAGAAATACGTAACCGTACAAACGAACAAACACACACACAAAACAAACAGTAACCGATAGGTATATCCACACATTGCCTACTTGATAGTAAATGGTTATATACTTACTTACTTACCACGGCTGAGTACCATCCGAGATTGCGTCGGTTCATTGGAAAATGGCGTGTAGCGGTTTATGATTGTGTGAAAAATTACAAGTAATTACGGTATATTTTGACTACACCAGGGCTTATTTCAATATCGGTAAAGGTGCCGAGGCAATCTTCTTTTGCTGTGTCAGGTATAGCGGAGTCAAATGTTTATGTCGTAATGTTTTGTTTTGGTCCGCCAAATTACCAAACTGGACCAAACCAGTATGAATCCATCGCCGAAGAAGACGCAGTCGATAAGAAATCGCCGATCATTTCGGCCGAGAAAAAAGCCGACAAAAGTCAGCCATTTTTGCTATGACAATCTTACAGTGGCAGTGACAAGATTTAAATTTACCGGGTGTAGGTAATTATGCATTGGCACATCGGCAGATCGGCATGTTACAGCCATATGGAACAGTTATCCGATTATGTAGTTTCTGCAGAAATGGTTAACACTTTTACACAGTGTTTAGATCAAGATGTGTTGTGTAATTGTTGTAGCTGCTGAGCGAATAATTTTTGTAATCACATTAATTGCACGGTTAATTATTATAACCGCGCATTAATCGTGGTTTTAATGCACATTTCCTTTGTGTTTTGTTAGTGGTGTAGCCTGTAGGGATAATAAATGGCCAGAGATGTGTGGACACGAGCGCATATGTGGACGTGAGTGCAAGCTTTTCACAACCGAACTTGGCATACACAGAGTGGACGTCCCTACCATTCTTGCACTTCCAAAACGTTTTTGCGTCCGATTTATAGTTTTGCCTCAAGGGGCAAAAAGAACTCGGGTGCCCCCTGAGTAACCAAAGTGGTGGCATATGCCCTGTGGGCATCCTGCCAGTAATTAATTATTTGTGGAATTGGCAAGTTTTGCTTTTTAAGTTGTTTTAGTTTTGGCGAATGAAATGCACAAATGTTGAGAAGCAGGAAAATGTCAAAATTGAGGTGAAATTGGCTCCAAAATGTTCGTATCTGTGTTTATTTAATTTCTCGTCCAAAGTTACCGCATATTGGCACAATGGTAGAGGACTTTACAATGGCCACAAATGTTCAAAAAATCTGCAAGTGGAAAATTCTCGTAACTTTAAAAATATTTGTCGTAAACGTTAAGTCTCTTATATCTCAAGACAATAATTGTTAGGCCCTTTCAACATTTTTCTTGCATTCATTCTAGTCAATGACAGAGAATAAGAATATGAAGTTAAAACTAGAAGCAACCATAAGTAGTTTGGGCACCATTTTGCCAAAAAGCCAAATTTCTGAGTTTTGTCATCAATTTACCATGTAACGTTGTTGTTGGTGGCATTAAGTCCATATTTGGATCCTTCTTTCGTTATGGGCCTAAATATTGGTTGAAAATTTCAAGTCACACATTAAGGACATATATCTTTCTAAGTAGGGCAATGGCAGTATGGATATGCAAAATTCACAGTTAGGGTTAGACCGATACCGTGTTGGCGCCCGATACCCGATACTATCGGCCGCAGCTGTACCGATACCGATACCGATACCGATACCGAAAATGACGTCACCCATAGCTTGGGTCATACGTACGTTACATACGTTGCGCATACCGTACGTATGTATCAAAACATAACGTCGTTTGGAAATGTACGTACGATATGCATATGCAATGAGCTTTTGGTGACGTCATCAAAAGAACAGCTCATAAAAACGCAGCTACATGTATTATTTTTTAATAATGTACCAATACGTCAACAACAAGAACTCAGTCAGTTGAGACTGGCTGACCGTTTAGCCAGGACACTGACACATAAAACACGCACACTTACTGTCATAATAGTTCTTAATGGCCGTTCACACTACGCGGGTCATAACAGATACGCGTGCGTCAGCTGTAGGGGGCCTAATCAAACTCATTACAACCAGTGACGCCATTCATGGTATACACGGTCGCGCTGCCGTGTGTACCGTGAACGGCGTCACTGGTTTCGATTAGTCCGACGGCAACGGACGCGCGCATATACGCTAGGACATGTGCAGTGTGAAACGGCACTATAATCAAACGTTCATGATTAATTTAGCGAACGTCCTCAGCTTTTACAGACAGTCAGTTGTCGTCGACAAACTTGAGATTGTGCTTTATAAGCAGCAACATCTCAGCTAATTTAGCAGACAGACGATTACGGCTGTCACTGTATAAGTCGCCTGCTGAAACGGCCGCCGGAATCGCCACGTGGCACGACCCGCCGCGCTGCCCGCTCAGCATGAGGTCGCCGTTATCAGTTAATTAATGTCTGCATGCAGAGATGGTCCTGCAGCTGCAGCGACCTTGAGTCTAGCTGAACCGCCGCCTACCTGCTGCTGCCAGCAGTGCTGCAGGAATCTGTTTCTTAGAATGATAGTAAGACCAACTATAGGCTTGAAACTATAGGCGTGCGTGCCACAGTGATGAGACAGGTGAACGAATAAGCCTCCTACTCGACTACTGGTATCGGCGCCAATGCTAAAATAAGTATCGGTCGATACCGATACTCACCGATACTGGCGAGTATCGGCCGATACCCGATACCCGATACCGGTATCGGTCTAACCCTATTCACAGTGTTCAGCATTGTTTGCTTCGACCTGCTCTATTTATTTCAAGTTTGTTTGTTGCATTATGTGTTAGCAATATAGCACTGCTATTACTTCCACTCTTGCATATGTGTCATCCATATGTGTCTCTTTCAGTTTCAAGAACGAGGTGCATGAGTTTGAAGGAATTTCAAATCCTAGCATGACAGAGTCCGTGAAAGTCCAAACCTTAAAATTGTCAACTCAGTTATATGATATTTTGATGTTTGGTGGCAAGTTAAATAGATTTAAGGTGTAACATCACCACATGGACACTGAATTTCTTAGGTCGAGGTTTGCTGTGTCTTTTGTAGAGTTGTGGGCATGTGTGAGTCTTTGTTGTTAGATAATTGTTTAAAATTATTTTGTGTTTGTAGGTCCTAGGTGTATGTGCTGGAAGTTAGCACCTGCATAGCAACCATGGTGTCTGTGTCGAATTCTGATCAGTTCATCCGTATGGTGTTTGGCGGCTTGTTGGATTTCCAGCGCCGTGGCGTGTTGTGTGACACAGTGCTGCGGGCCCAGGGTGGTGAGATTCTTGCACACAGTGCCGTTGTCGCTGCAGCAAGCACCAAACTGAAGCGTGAGTTGGCGCGCGTTGACTCGGAGCCGGGAACACAGCACATTGTGGAACTGCCAGACTTTGCCACGGCCCATGTCCAGCGTCTACTAGAGTACATCTACTCCGGCGAGGCCGGTCACTGTGCCACCAATGATCTGAGCGGTGTTGTAGCCCTCTGTGAGACACTCGAGATACCACTGCCTGCAGCCTGGTCTGGCCAGGACGTAGCAGCATGCTTGGACGAGAGCATCTTGAAGGCAGAAGCAGAATTTCTCGGAGACTCGGTAGCAGCTGCTGATGATGCTGATCTGTCACTCGTTGTCGACAGACTGTACAAGCAGAAAGACCATTCGCTAAGTGCAACGTTGCCATTAGATTTTACTATTCCTGATGGAGAAGGTAGCTTTCATCGTTATAGCTGCAGCATATGTGGACGACACTTCAAGCGTTTGGCAGCACTGAAGTTGCATGAGAAAAATCATGTAGGCGAAAGCCCTGCGAGAAGGAAGAAACTGTATGGTGTGGTGACACAGAAAGCGTCTGTTATTGGCGATATTCAACAGTCGCCATCGGCTCTGGATACAGCTCAGTTGCATATGCCGTTCGGTGCCAGTTTGAATGGTGGATCTTCAACAAAGCTGGTTGGACCGTACAAACCGCGTCATCGAGTCTGCAATATTTGTGACGCGGTGTTTGAGTGCAGTGCCGACTTGTATGCACATCGACGAAGAGAGCACACGAATCGTGAGGATTTCATGTACGTCTGTGAGTGCTGCGAACGCCGCTTTCAGTTTCCATCCACTCTGATAGAACATCTGTCGACGCACGAGGACACTATCTGCGAGACGTGCAACTGCCAGTTCCGCACGTACTGTGAGCTTTATCGACACCGCCTTGTCCACCATGCTGCCGCTCGAGCCGCCGGTCAAAGGTTGTTCATCTGTCGTGTCTGTGGACGAGCATTTCCCACGAAGCCGGAACTACAGCAGCATCGGACAAGTCATCTCAAGTGTGAGTCGTGCGGTCGATTCTTTCTGAAGCCATCGAAACTGCGCCGACACGCGCCGAGCTGTGGCAAGCGCCAGGAGAAAAAGAGAGCTGCGGAGGACATGAAGAAACTGCTGAATGAGGATGACGGATCTCCAGAGGAGGGCTATCTCTGCACGGAATGCGGCAAAACGTTCGAACACAAGACATCTCTGATCAGCCACAAGAAGGCACACGTGTCGGACGAGTTCTACGAGAACATGTACGCCTCCACGCACTATACCTGCGAAACATGCGGCCGCGCTTTTCCGAAACCATCGCGACTGAGACGGCACGCCATCGGCTGTGCAATGCGTTTAGCAAAGCAACTGAACGTCAAGGTTGAGGCACTGGAGAACGACGATCGCAGTGAATATCAGCCTCACGAAGTTACAGTCGACGGATTTAAGTGTACAGACTGTGGCCGGCTGTTTGAGAAGCTCGCTTCACTTGCCAGTCACAAGAAAGTTCACGCACCGCTGGAATTTCGTTGCAATACCTGTGGGAAAGTGTTTCCGAAGCGCTACTATCTCGTAACACACGAACGCAAGCACTCCAACGAGAGACCGTTTGCGTGTGAGCACTGCGGCCTTTGCTTCAAACAGCCGGGGCAGGTCCAGCGCCACATGCTGCGACGGCACTCGGGCGGCGCACGTCCCCACATGTGTGACACTTGCGGCCGTACGTTCACGGTCAAGTCCGATCTGAAGGACCACGAACGCATCCACAGCGGCGAGCGCGCTCACATGTGCGACCAGTGTGGCCGCCGGTTTCGGACGCGGGGCATCCTGCGCGTGCACGAGCGCCAGCACACGGGAGTGATGCCGTTCTCGTGCGCCTACTGCGGCCGGCGCTTCATGCAGCTGTCCAACAAGCTTAAGCACGAGATCATCCACACCGGCGCGTTTCCGCTCCACTGCGAACAGTGCGGCCGCGGTTTTGCCGACACGAGCGCGCTGCGCCGTCACGAACTGTACCACTCCGGACTGCGACCGCATGCCTGCGACGTGTGCGGTCGAGCATTCGCTCTGAAGAACTCGCTGAAATCGCACCGGCTGATTCACGAGAAATTCCGCGAGCACATCTGCCCGGTCTGCCAGAAAGCGTTCGTACTGCGCAACGGGCTCGTACGCCACCTGAAAATCCACGTGAGGAATCGTGTCGGTCGACCGATGCTGGCCAACGTGGCCGTCATGCCTCCGACCGTGCCCGCTGAACAGAAACCGGCGGTAAGCTATGACGTGGCAGAAGATGGCGACAGCGCTGACGAAGTGGCCTATGAGCCGGACGTGCTGCACGAAATGTACATTGCGGAAAACGTGGTTGAGGTGGCGGTCGAGTGACGTCGAAACGTAAATGTTGAATGCTCTGGTGAGATTTCTGCCGGCTTTGATACAAGTTTCAGGGAGTAGCAGTGTGCTGGCGACTAACAGTGTCGTGCGTTGTGTGAGCTTGGTATTAAACCTGTACTGTTGACCACAGTTGTTCTAGATTTTCACCAACTTTTGTTACCGTCCTCCTTAATAGTTGCCTAGAGCGATGAGTTCACTGTGTGCATGCGTGTCCGTGTGTCTGGACAATGACCTTTGAACTAGATATTCGACCTGCTGGTTCATCTAGGTCATATTTTTATGTAGGCCAAGATCATAGTTCAAAGGTGGGAAAAATTTACAGGAGGTAAAAACGTAAAACAGTTTGTCACACTGAGCTGTTTGTACCGAGTACTATATGAACAGCCACGCTGTCCTACCGACGGCTTGGTGTGATTTTTCCTCATTTTAGGTCGACTCTTCGATAGAGTCAGCCTAATAAAGCCGGTCTCAAATGTACATCTGTTCGTCCACAATATGTTTCTTAGATTTTAATGACATTTGACATGTAGCCTGGATGTAGGTAGAGGTCGATGAGTGATGCACAATGGTATGCAGTATGTTCTGATGCAAGGTCAAGGTCACAAGCCCTTATGTGAAATCCGGTCATTTTCAATAGCTATCTCCTCTGCCATTCACAATGGGAACTGGCAACTGACCACGTATTCTTAAACTAGGGGGCTCAGTGTCTAAATTTGATGGGGTCGGATTTGTATATTTGTCCTAGTTTTTGTGTGTCACGTGACTTTGAACTTGGCAGAAACGTCAGTTGTGAAGGGTTGACTATCAGTCCCGCACGGGGGTAATTTATTCCTCTTTGTTTCCTGTTGGAGTTTTGTGTGCTGAAGTGATCAGTGCTCAGTGCCAGCTAGAACGAGGGCTTCTATAGTCTTCTGTATTTTGTTCTCTGGTTCTTATGCCTGGCCACCCAACAGTGTTGACAAATGCATTGTGTTAATCTGTCCTGTTTGTCCGTCTGTTTATCCCATCAGATATTGCTGCCACGATTTCTCATGAACGGCTTGAACAGTTTCGATAATATTCACTAGCCCCTACTGATGACATTATTAGATTCTGGAGGTCAAAGGTCACGCTGTCAAGGTCAAATCTTGTGAACACCAAATCTCATGAACTACTTGAGCAGTCTAGATAAAACTTATGGAGAATAACCACCAGTCCCTACTCATCACCTGATTATATCATGGACTATTTGAAGGTCAAGGTCACACCTTGTTTCAAGAATGTGACAGCGATGGTATCCACGTCGACTCTCGGGTGTTGAAGTTCATCTTCTGACACTAATGTTTGTTGCTGTATCTTTAAGCTGATAGCACGTTTCAAAAGTTTGCTGTAGTCTGCACCGAATCACTGTTCATTGTAACTAAATATAATCGAGGGATTGAATAAAAAAGTCGATTAAAACAAGGCACAACTTATTTGCAACAAACAGGATTCTGTGAAGCCGAGGTCACTAAATAGCTAAGTGTTTAATGTTGATATGCTGTATGTTGCGTTAAGACCACTCACTGTTTACTGAACGTGGTTGTGTATATGTTTTCTTGTAATATACTTTATGACATTGCTTCTGAGCAATTGGATCTGTTGATTGGTGTGCTGTGCAGCATGCAGCATAGCAGACACTGTCCAGTTGTAATTGTTTTGTATGATAATGATATGGTCAATTGGTCACATATTCTTGTACGCCTCTGATAGCAACTACTATGTTGTGTTGTCTGTATTCTGTAATCAGTAATGTGTTTGACTTTTGATTTCTGAAGGATGTATTATTTACTTCCTATCAATGGAAAATTTATAAGAAGGAAAGTTGATCATGCATGGCACTTGTTTGCTTTGCTACTTTGTGAAGTGTTGAAATGGCTAAGCAGTATGGCAAGTGCACACTGTGTAATTCTGGTCAGCTCGTGATTGTGCAAAGCCTGAAAAATTTGTGAAAATTGCTGTCATTAAACTTGAAATTTATAATAAATTTGTTGAAAATATACTAACTTATTTATAAAATTTATGTTTATTTTTATGAATATGACGTTACCTTTAATTTTCTGCATTTCAGCCTTGCCATGAGTGAAGCTGCTTACTTTACTTACTTACTAACCTGTCATAGAAATGGATGGTGACATACGAGCATATATCATTGCAGTAAGTTGACTTGTGAGAAAAATAGAAAAATATGTAGTGAATGGTAATGTTGCGTTGCAGAGGTATTATGGCAGATACGTTTTTTGTATGCATGATGTATCCTATTATTTAAATGAAAGAAAATATTCACATCCTGTCAAAATATTCAGTGCTGTAATGACTAACTGCTATTTTTATGTGTGCCCCTGTACATACTACAGTGTATATATACACCGTGTCTGGAAAAAAATGCCACTGTATTTTGGCGTCTGACTTTGCCAAATACTGACCAATTTTCAAAATTCTTTCATTGACAGTCTTAGCAGTAAATTTGTAGTAAAGCAATTATGTAATATCCAACCACACTTCAAACGCGTTGCTACACTACCTTGTGAAATGTTTGTGCTCAAAAATCGCCATGTTCCAGGAGCTGAATGGAGCGAACTGCCATGAAAACTCAGTCATTTAAAACAGTTGCTAAAATATTCATCCAGTGATGTTAGCACGGTTTTGTTCACTGATGAAAAATATCGTTACTGTGGTCACATTGAAAACCCCAAAGAGTCACCAGCTGTACGCAACTGCAGCAACCAAGAAGAAAGACGTCGTGCCTCTGATTCATTAGCGCCTCTGATTCATTCTACTGAATGATTATGGCGCTTAATCAAATTTGTTACTTACTTTTTACTCACAGAACGCCTGCACATACAGTCAGCATTCAGACATCAGTCGGCGAGCTACAAGTGGTCCAGAAAACACCAGTTTGATACTTGTCGATCACGGAGTTGAAGTTACTGAGGGCTATTATTCTAACGTGATGCTGTTATAACAGTTACTGCCCGCCATGCATTAGATCTCAAACATGTTTTCCATCTTTCAGCAGGACAAGGCCCAGCGTACATGGCGCTTGATGCTATTATATTTCATACTCATAACTTTGCCAGGTATAGCGACTGATATTAACAATTCTTTTAAGGCAGACTAGGCAGTAAAAAAAAGTTTGAGAAATAGATCCTACCACACCTAAATCACGTTGCTACACTATGTGATGTAATGTTAATTATCTGACATGTTTCAGGTTGTTGCTTTTTTGTGACTTTAATATTTCACAAGGTAGTGTAGCAACGCGTTTGAGGAGTGGTGGGATATTTTATCACTTTACTACAGATTTACTGCTAAGTCTGTCAGTGAAAGAATTTTGAAAGTCGGTCAGTATTTGGCAAAGTTAAAGGCAAAAAATATAGTGGCACCTTTTTTCTGGACACGGTGTAGTAGCATTGTAAGTTCAACTGGTAGATTTGTATGTGTTCCATTAAAGATCTTGTTATTCACGTTTGTATTAATGAACAGCTATCGTAGACCTCTTATGCTGAAAATTTTACGCTTCATAAATCAGAGCACAGTGGCGTAATTAGTATGTTGACATGTTATTCAATTGGTAATTGGTGAATTGAACTTTGCTGCTTGAACTTTCTCATTTTCTGTGTAGTATGCTGTACATTGTAGCACGTTGATACAACGTAGGATATTGAATTGCACTGCATGGAGCTATTTGCAATACATTGAAATTTTCTGCTGTTTATTGTTAAAATGTAGCTTTTGCTATATTCATTGCTTCCACAGCCATTTTCAAAATGAACCTGGGTTTGCTAGTTGTTCGTTGATTGTCCAGTTCCATTTGTTCACAACGCGTGCTTTTTGTTAGGACAAATTAACACTTAAGACCTCCCAGCAAGACGCCGTCCCATCAAGCCTCCTTGAATTTCTCTTTTTGTAGTTTCATGGTACATGTGATGCTTTAAAAATGGAAATGTTTGAATTCATTTTTAAAATCAGCCTTTGATAGCATGTATAAGCTTACTTGAAAATGTATATGTACGAGCTTGGGAAGTACTGTAAAACTCCTTGAATTTATAGTAGACTGATGCATAGAAGGCAATCATTGCTAATAAATAATTGCATAAGTCAAGAGAAGTTTTTCATGTCAACAATATGCCCAATATTTACGAGAGGAAAGACAGACAATACTCAGTGCCCCTCCTGGGACGAAGTAAAAGGGCTCGAGTCCTGTTGCATGTTTTAAACTTTAATTTCAGTTATTTATGGAGTGTGTCATTTAGTTCGATGGTCCTAGTAAGCTTTGATTTGATGCTCGTCTTGACAGGCAGTCGAGTCTGCTGAGTCCTGTCAGTCTTTCTCTGTGAAATTGATGCCGTTAATCGTCTGTTGCTGGTCTTGCGTGTATCATCAAGTGAACCAAAGGTTGGACTTGGACTGACGCCTGGAGAGTTCGGTGATGACGGGAGCATGTTATCAAGTAGAGAAGAGAGAGTAGTATTGTAGCTGATGAGGAGAGAACCGAGAGATTTAGGAGGATGTGTTATAAGTCGATAGGACTGTAGATCAGTGAGAAAAGATCAGACGATGACCGAGCTCCATAAATTTACTTTCTTAAAAGAGTGTCTATAGACACTGACTCTTTTAAGTAAGCTAGTAAAGAAAGTGAAGCTGGCGGAAAGAGTGGATGGTTGGAGGAGGGAGTGGTGTAGGGTTAATAGACAGTTTGGTAAACAGGGAAGTGATGAGATGGAGAGCAGTGGGTGGAAGAGAGTGATGGAACAAGAGAAGAATCAGAAGAGATTATGACCAAGTCAAGAATGTGGTTTTTGTTGTGGGTGGAAAATTCACGTGTTGACTGAGGTTGAAAGAGGAGAGAAGAGATGTGAGGTGATCCGTAGGATTATCAAGATGAATGATGAAGTCGCCGGTAATTTAAGGGATTAATCCAGCACAGATGAGACAGTTTAAACACAAATCGATTTGGTATGCAAGACGAAAAATGCAACAGAATGAACCGATTATAATATAGCTACTTAAATCACAATACAATGTTTTAGCCTTCTAACGAGCAAACGAAAGTCACTCGAAATGTATATATCAAAAATTAGAAAAAAAATCATACCAAAAGTCTAAAATCATTAAAGTATGTACACCCGTCGCTTGATTATGCATGGGCAAAAGACTGAACCTTAGGCTAGCTGTCGTGAGTGAACGTGTTCGTGAACGTTATAGTCAGTCACTCACTGTTGTCTGTATATACGGTGAATTGCAACCCGCTATTCCACTCAAGACACTCTAAAACACTATCTCTCTGACTAAACATTAGTACACTGCATTGATTGCTGCAAAAATCTACTATTTTCCAAAGTCACTGCGTCTGACATGTCCGAATAAACAAAATTTAATCCAGTTTAACATTTAAATTAGCTGCATACGTTTCAACCTCTGTAGACTCGCACTAAACTATAGCCTACTGACTTTTTGCCCTAGGAGACTTGCTCGATTTATTAGAGACACTCGTCCAGCCACCATCTGAACGCACCTGTTTATAGTTACTGTGCGTGCAATGCATAGACCTAGTACGTATGTCATGAAATGAGTACTGAGTAGATTACAACACTGTCTGAAGTAGCTAACGCTTGTTGTGTTGTAACCTACAGGGTGGGCCAAAAAATGATACCGCTCGTACAATGTAATGTAATGTACGAGAGGTATCACTTTTTTCGGCCCACCCTGTATATGGACCGGCAGCCCAGGGGGGTTGATTAAAGGAAAGAGGTACCAATATCTGAGTATATATGCATGGGTGGCTTGACCTGGAATGTATACATCTGGACGTCTGCCGGGTACCAGCTTCTGCGTTAACATACAGTAGACCCCCAAAGTAACAAAAAATCGGCTAGCCTAAAGATTCTAGGTACCGTCTGTCACTAAGTGCATAATGTGCACAGTGGTAAGCTAACAACAACAGCATGAACGACAGACACGGCAGTCCCTGCATAAGGGCGTCAGACGGCCCAAAAAGGGGGCGTGAATAGGCATTTTCAAGCGAAACTCGTATAATATTGAAACTCACGTATCTCGGCCGCGGTTTGAGCGATTTTTTGAAACCCCCCTGATGGGCTGCCGCTCTAATACGCGGTTAGATGATTACAGCGTAGGCCTACACGACGTGTCTACAAGCGTGATACGAGTTTGCTGGACGGATCTGCAGTTCCGAAGCACTCGGCTCCGGTTGTTACTGTTCACGGCTTGGTCGATGAGCCCTGCGAATCGTACGAACCGGCGCAATCAGAGGACTGCTTGAGTGGCGACAACGGCGTGGGTTGTGGCGCCGCTTCGACATCGGCCGAGCTTTTCTTGCTGCCACCAACCATGAGACAAGGACAGCACGCCGGGCAGCATTTGCTGAAGTCTGCCAGCACCTTGATCGAGTACACGGCGGCCAGTGCAGCGATCAGTAGCCCTATAATCAACAGACCAACAGAGGTACCGCATACATCGCATTCTATCAGTTTTCATTGCATCATTTTCGTGCACGTTTGTTGCATGATGTTTAATAAAGTATAAGTATCAGTAAAAAAACAAACGGTTGAATGATGATAGGCTAATACGTGTACGTGTCACTCACGCCGAAGCGCACGCTGTCAGCTGGCAGCCTCACGAATTTCGTTCCGACCTCTCGTAATCCGGTCGGACACAGGACCTGGTGAGTGAGGTGACTTCGAACTTCCGATAAAATTGTGCTGTATGATTCCGAGGAACCTTCGCTGGCACTTCTTGTGAACTGATTCGATAGAGTTCGTGTCGCTGGCGTTTCGGATGCATACAGGAAAACTGACAGCAGCAGCGTTTGATAGACGCGACCGTGATGACACTTCTCACAACTCGACTGTGGAAATTACGGAATCCGAGCGTGGCGCAGAAAATGTGTGCGTACATTGTCATTCCTCAATCAATAGTCAGCCACAATACGATGCCAGAGGTCCAGGTTCCGCTAGCTTACCATTCCTAAATCCTCTATAGTTCTGCGTCAGTCGCAGGCAATGAATATGAAACATCAGTTACTCACCATTTTGGCGGACCGTACCTGCACTGATGCTCATAACTTGGTTGTAGCCCAAGCCAAACATCGGAATGGCCAGACATATGTACATGATACTGTTCACCCATCCTTCTGCCAGAGGCTCACATATGAAACGACTACAACGAGAACGAACGTAGAATCACCTCGCAATCTACACTTTAACACAGACCTAGGCCTACTCTACGTTGGCGATAATAAATATTTAATTTCTTTAACGGAATTTTCATTTGACATTGAAGTGATTCCAACGGTAACTAGACGGGTTGCAGTGTATATGGGGACACACTGCAATATAGGCTAGAAGAGAGCGTTTCCCACCGGCGTGCTTGACAAGTGACACAACTGTTTACTTATTTACTGACGCACAAGCGGTTTAGTTCCTGCATTCAACGATACCTAATGTCACGTGCCTGCGACTGAGTGATGCCAGCGTTATCTGCCATGTTACTTATTTTCGCTTTCCAATTTAGTCTGCTTTTTCCATGTCGGAAGCCAGGATCCGAAGCTGCAGCGGCGTAAGTGGTTTACCCGATATCGGACATTGGATGTTGCCGAAAATGTGGGAAGTACGTTCCTTGTACGCGGCGTAGAGTCCAGAGGAAAGACTTTGAATTGATTCTAACGGTAAAAAAATGGAAACTAGACACCCCGTAGAGGGCTATTTTGAAGTGAGTTTCGGGCGATCTGTAATCATTGCGGAGTTATGGCGGCCTGAAGTCGCAAGACCTGGAA
>Ga0209363_1000578_pt1 | contig 14849 bp, 10 predicted proteins | sample WorMetexBAHAMAS3_FD_187385 | JGI IMG/M metagenome (GOLD analysis project Ga0209363, IMG submission 187385) | Marine gutless worms symbiont microbial communities from Max Planck institute for Marine Microbiology, Germany - Inanidrilus exumae... | ecosystem: Host-associated > Annelida > Digestive... | reverse complement strand
CGACCAAGACCGCAATCACAACCACAACCACCACCACCACCAACACCACCTCCATTTTAATGGCCATTTTCCATGTGAACCTGGGTTGGCAAGTTCCCCCCTCATCATCTTCCTCCATCACTGGAACAGAACATCAGAGGAAAAGTGGCATGGGTTTCTAATGAGCCCATCACCCTCTGAAGTAAAGTGCTTCGAGCATCGCTGACACCCAATGAACAGCCAACACATAAAGTTTTCAACAAAACATTCAGCAAAGCATTCAGAGTGGAGCAAACCTTTGACAGTATGACCAGCCCAGACCTTGCTCCTCATTTGTTCATAATGCTGGTTCATCCACGCAAGAATAATTCGTTCACCGATGCTGTAGATGTTGCTGCACAGCGGGTTAGCATCAATATCCGGCAGCGTGAGGCCGGCGTATGGACTTGGAGAGTTCTTGAACTGCCTCGGCGTTATCCTCGCCAGCACCAGTGTCTGCGCGGCATCACATCACACGTTACTTGGACAATCATAAACAGAGAAATTCTCACTCGGCAGGTTACTAACACTTCCAGCGTTTATTTTCTGGCCTCCCAGTGCTGCTCAAAGTGAGGCCAGGTCCCGCAAAGTAGCTGATATGTTTAGCTGAGCCCGTTTCTACCGGCCGAATGACCTTCCTCTCACCAAACAAACACCGTCAAAGCGCTGAAGGAAAACAGTACAAGCAATGGTAATTTTTTGCTGCTTTAATGCTCTTAGTTAAGTGTTAAGAAACGACATCTGGTCCATTGAAACCCTGCTCCAAAAATAGCTAAGAATTTCCTTGAAAACTTCTAGCAGACCCCAATACAACCATACTTGAGATATACTTCCTCTTTATGCACAAAATGGTGACATAGTAGACAAACCACAAACAAAATTCAAATGGTTCATGTGACCTAACCACACCCCCTTCAGGGATGGTTTTCAACCCGTGGGCTAGCACTTGCTGCCGTCAACCTACCTACCAAATTTGAAGTCTCTAACTCCGAGTATACGAAAGGTGATACAAAATGTCGAAAATCGAGTGGTTTGGGGTAGTTAGGGTCATTCAAGGTCACTGAAAATAGCACCAATCAATAGAGCACATATGAGTTCCTATAAGCGTTGCACCGTTTCTGAGATATAGCAAGATACTGATCAAAAATCGCTGTTTAAACCTACCCCACCTCTATTTGGCGCCCCAGTTGGAAGTGACCCCGTTGGAATTTCGCCTAGATTTTTGGCTTCAGAAAACTAGAGTCCGTGGGCTATCGCATGGCGTTATTTGCGTGATTGTAAATTTAGTCATTTTGATACATTACTGGCGTGTGAGAGACAGACGAACAGACGGACAGACACATATATGACGACAGCATATACTGTACTAGCATAGCGTCGCATAGTAACAAACGAATAAAGTAGTAGAGAAACCTTGATGAGCTGCAGCAGCACATCCAGCCAGGCACGTTTAGACAACGACTCAAAAACAACATCATCAACAGCTGCATCATGGCGTCGCTCATCTTCATCACTGCCGTCGTTCTGCGTCTTGACCCACTGCCGGTAGTCTCTTGGCTCTAACAGGTGCTCTGGCTTTATATGTGCCACACAACCACCTTGGCTCCTACACACACACACACATATACGCACATGCTCCTAACCAAGATTAATCAAAGCACTGCAGGCAACAGATGTTCACTGTAAATATCTTGTTATAAAATACAAAACAAGTGGTCAAAGAAGTTTGACGAAATGCCACGTCACATGTCGTGCCGTTATTGAAAACTGAATGATCCCTTTTGCTGCACGCCATTATTGACGACTGCATGATCCCTTTCACTGCATATACTGCATCAGGGATTACCAATGCTTTCAATGGGCCAAACAACCCCCACAATTGCCCCTTTCAGTAGGAATCTCAACCCCATCTGGTACATGGTTCCTTAGGCTTACCCGAGTCAGCTCCCCAAACAGCATCTCGATCGGTTCATCAGTTTTTGTGGGGTTTGTAAACATGACCAACAGACGCACACAAACAGACAGATACACAGATCATGCTACTCCGTCTGTAGTAATAGGCTGCATCTCCCATGTGATGCGGCCTAAAAATTAATTTGCTTGTAAACCGATCTGACCTGATGAAAGCAAGGAGGATGTGGTGCTGCGAGTAGATCTGCATGGCACGTTGTGTCGGATGTGACGGCAGCGGACAGTTTGGGTTGATGCACGGCAACGACTTGCCACTGAGATGCGTCACCATCTCGTAGATGGTACGAATCTCCTTCTCAACAGCCGTTACAGAGCTTGGACACTTGACTAGCTTCGCTCTTTCCTCATCAAATCTCTTCACGATTCCGCTGCAACATTCACCATGCCAAAAGGTTCACAGACGATCAGGTCCACTGCGAGGCAGATCTTTACCGACACCAGTGGCAGTCGCAGGGGTTTTCACTGACGTTTGCCTGCCTGTCTTTCCGCACAATATCTCAAAAACCAATGCGTCTATGATCACCAGACTTGACACAGAAATGATCCACCATAATTCATGGAAACCCATTTATTTTGGGTCGAAGGTCAAAGGTCAAGGTTACAAGGTACAAAAACAGTGCCAGTGTGGGTTTTTACACTCTTCTGAGTGCCCTCTTCTTCAAGTGCCCTTTGTGGTACTTTTTGAACTCTTCTGCTCCGAGATAAATTTTTGTTACTTTTCGCCCAGTGCTGAATTATAGTGGGTGAACTAGCAGTAACTGGTGACCTGTTGGCTACTGTTAAAACATAAATGACATTGCAGCACCGTACTCCTTGTTGACGTCAGCAATCAGTCCTAGAGTTGACTTCTGTCGACTTTAAAAACCAAAGAATTAAGCCAGCAAGGATTAAAGCCAACTAAGCTACCATATAACCAATATCAGCTAAATGGCCGTTTCAGAGTTGACTTTTACTACACAAGCCACATGCATTTCTAAGCGAGTATTTCTGTTGCAATCCAACACTTTATCTCGATGGTTCTGCATGACACTTCGAAGTCTGACAATCCCAACCGACAGTCATCTAGAATTTTTGTTTTTATCGTTTTTATCTTGTATGTAGCCCTTGGTTCTTATAAACTATGGGGCATCAAAATAAAAACGAGGCAATCGTAGATATCAGACTTCGCCCATGCTGTACAATTCCACCACCCCTTTTGTGGCCAATAGGATGCATCACCTGCGCCCAGAAATTTCCATAATACTATTTGCGCTTGCCTGGCATACTGAATGATCCCTTCTGCTGCACGAGGTTACTGGCGATTTAATTATCCCTTTGCAGCGAACGCGGAAGTGACGCTGCAGCGACCGCTGCAACAAAGATTGTTAATGCTTTTGAATGGCCCATACAACCCTCAAAAATTGCCCCTTCCCCTTGGGGGATCTGCTCCCCCATCTAATGAAAGGTTCATTCGGCCCACCCGAGTCTTCACCCAAAACGGCATGTCGATCGGTTCTGTCTGACTTTACCATATGGTAAATAAGTAAATTTAAGTGAAGTCGGTCCTTCGTAGCAAAATTCATACCACTATATGGCCCAAAGTAGAAAAAAACATGATGTCATCCATAAAACTGGAAGTAAATAACGTATCGCAACAATGCCGGAGGACCGAGTCATGGATATAAGCAACATGCACGATAAATTTGATAAAGATTGCGCGTGTGGTTACGGAGATATCCTCGTGGACAGACAGACACACAAACACAGGAATACTCATTACAATACTTTGCAACTGCTCCCGCGGGCAAATTAATAACAACAAAGATGGAATACCTTCGAAATGAGTCTGGTATAGTGACGATGTTGATTGAGTTGGGCCAGCCACTGCAGCAAAACCAGCGCTGGACAGCAGACAGCACTTCACCAAAGAACTGTCCTTCGTCAGTGTCATCATCATCGGGGAAGAGCAGCGGCTCCAAGGATTTCGTCAACCCATCATGTCGGCACGAGTCCTCCGTGTTAACAATGTTGACCGGTTCTAACGGCCCCATCACACTGACGTTGCGAGAATGTGGCGTTGCACCACGCGTCGTTGCATCTGAACAGCAAATTCCATCCACTTCTAGTTGTATTCAGGCTACGCGAAACCAACCAAAAAATCACAAATGTGTGATTTTTTGGTTGGTTGCGTGGCACAGTGGTAAAATGTCGGTCTTTGGCCGGTGAACTTTCCCTGTCCTGCGCTCGACCCGTATCTGACGGGTGACCATTTATGTGGGTAAAACCATCTGCTACAGGTCAACCAACCAGGCCAACTCAGCCTTTCATCCCTTCGGGGTTGACAGATGAGTAGTAAGCTGCAACTGTATGTCTGCTACCTCATTTAGGGTGGCGCCATCTGGTGAACGCTTACAAAGGAAAGGCAGGCATGATGTAATTTGCAGTTAAAACTGTGTGATCCATGTCTGAGCGCTTTGAGACTATGCTTGCATAGTAAATGGCGCTATATAAATACACTTCCTTTCCTTTCCTTTTACTTGAAAGGGAAAATAAACATTAACAAAAACAGCCAAAAAAAACCCCAAAAAGTCCTCTTCTAACGTGTACTGGTCGACACCCATAGAAGTAAAGGTCCAGGTACATACTGGATGCAATATCCCACACAAAGGTGTAGCCAAGCTGCTCATCTCGTTAAATAACACTAAGCCCATAGGTTGATATATCACAGAGTCTACAGTTCATGGAGTCTCTGACAGCAAACCTATGGTTACCTTCCCAGACGCAGAAAAAGTCTAACATTGTGTGTAATGAAGTAATAGGCTCGCGACCTTTTCAGCGTGTTTTATTAAATGTAAATGTTGTAATATTTAATGTAATTAGAGATGGTATCTGTTTGAGGTACTATTGATAATATATTGTAGTTGCTGACACCAGCAGTTAATAATAATTAGACAATAGTACTTAACATTAATTATAATATTATATTTTATGGAGTCCGCACCTCACTATGGAAGGATGTATTAGAATGCGACGTAAAACGCAACGTCAAACAATGAAAGAGGGTGATTGCACGTTGAAGTAGAGTCAGTTAAATAGTAATACAGAAATTAACAATTTCTGAGTAGCAAGAGCTTACTCATATGTATACCCTATTAAAACGAGCCATACTTACAAAAACGATTTTGTGTATGAAACATATGTCTCAAAACATATAACTCCAATAACAGGTGCCAGTTGTTGGTTTATCATATCTGCTGTATTGTTTAACTGTATCTGCTTGTTGTTTAATATAATAATTTATGTTTTTGTGCTTCACTCAATATGTAACATTCTGCACTGTATAATAGGTGTTTATCTATATAAATATAGATTATATATATATATCTATATAATTCTTCTTTTGGGCAGAGGAATTGGGTCAAGCAGTAAACAACCAATAAATACTAATGGAGTGCGCAGTTGCATTGTGAACGGGAACACCCCAAGCCCTTGTGTGCGAGAGTGTCACATTAAAATGCATCACAGCTCTATTAATCTTTGTCAGGAAATCGTGTCTGCAGAGGATCCAAAGGATCCTGTTGTGCTTTGTATACTGCACAGCACTTGTTTACGTCCTGCATCATGCCCACCCACCGGCCGTTCCATTGATAACCTGCTGATGTTGGTGACTCCAGCTGACAGTGTATGAGAACTTTGTGTAAGCTCGACATGCAACAGTCGATGACACAGCACATGAAAGGCGTCGTGTGCAGCTGTTTTTACAGTGCAGGAAGCATCTCGGAGAATTAAGTTTTAAGAGACGCTATATAAATGTATGATTGGATTTGATTTGTTGCAGACGTGGGTGATGTCTGCATTAGGACGCGGTGAAGTGTAATGATCTGGCAAGCACTGGGCAGCGGACGTTGTTGAGGTACAGGTCACCTTGGAACGAGTCCCGGCCAGTCCGTCAGAGAGAACATGTCATGGAGGCCAGTCCAAAAACTGTGGTCTCGAACTGGAACAGGCAGTCGTCTTGATCGTCGTCTAACAGACTCCAAATTTACCGTATGTAATGTAAACAATTTCGTAACTGAAATTATTACAAAACTGTAAACAATATCTCGTCACATGCAGTCAACACACGGGCGCCGACAATCTTTGGTTACGTTAATTGCTAATTAAAAATAATTACATAATTAGCCGCAAGATCTGACACCGACCCCCGGCACTGGAGTAAGATGACGCCGATGTCTCGCAGCTCGGTGAAGTAGTGCCAAACGACTCAGTTATCGTTGTCGACGTCGGACGACTTCCGCCTCCGTATTCATACACCACAAGTTGTGCCTCGCCCATGGCATCAGACTGTGCTGTGGTCTGACCCTTCGGTGCCTACCCATTCACACAGGTACCATCATCCTCACGGCTCCATCACTACATCTCTACAGGAACATTCTATTTTTGCACTCAGATGAAGCGGGGAGTGTGCGTCCTCACACTGCACGTCCCCTGCACATGCAGGATCCTGTAAGGTCGGTGTGTGACCATCCCAGAGGCTATCGGTGCTATATTTCAACATACTGGATAGACTATTTGAACGAGAAATGTTAACGGGACGTGCACCTCATCCATTAATTATAGCAAATGGAAAAAATAATAATCAGGGTCAAAAAAGATCAAGAACAAGACCAGATTTTATTGGTCTTAGACTGCCTTTAGTAGCAAAATTGCAGGAAGTCTCTGACCAAATCTCTGGTAAGTGAAGTCATTAACAGTATACCAGCATACAGGCAGAGAATGGTGAACTGCAGTGTACCTGCAATGTTCACCTGTATTGTACCTGTTTGCAGATGAAAACGTGATCGTTGCGATGCTGCGATAAAAACGGAAAGCAAGAGAACAGGCAGTTATCAGCCGTGGCAGTCACTGGCAACTCAAACCTAACACAAAAACATCGCATAACACACGTAATAGCACCATGAATATGGCACAAAATCAACAAACGGCACAGTGTAAATATTCACTAAGTTGCTGGACCCACTGTGGAGACAAAACTCGGTGGCTGGCTGTCAATCATTTCTGGTGGGTCATCAGAATCTGCCTACTAAGGCTGCAAGCCCCAGCAATGTAGCATCAAGGAAATATTGCCGTATATGTACATCGATTAGTTATGCAACTGGGTCAACCATAACTGGGACTGGCCAACTGGACTCTCATGTCAGAAAGACGAGAAATGCGGCTAAAGCTCGCTAGCTGGCTGGAGATTATTTTCGGCTGGCCAATGGCTGGTCAATACAGTGCTAAAAAAAGAAGCAGCATAGCTTCATAATGTTAAGCATAAATTTTATGTATGCCAACATCCACACATCACCAAACTGTGCTGTAGCCCTATAACAATAAACAGACACAAACAACAAACGTAACTTATTTATAATAATCCTAACCCCAACATAAATTCTACATCAGTAATCATCTGCAGACCTTTGATACCTTGTTATAAGCATAAAAGCACGCAGAGGTGTAAAAAGTTTGATGATATGTTTAGCCATATTGACAGTGTAGAGTACATGAGTATGACAGACAGACGCATGAACAGAACTGTGACAGCACATAAATACAGTGATGCATGGTAAAACCTTACTAATACCTTCAGATTATACAGAAAAACTGCAACTTACACAAAAAATTTAAAGACACTTTATATTCTCAAGTTTTCTTGGAAATTTTGCATAACGTTCTGCAATTTTGTATAAGTTTTCCGTTAACGCCAAGACGATTGCAAAATTAACTTAGAAAGGCCTTACAAATCACAACTTACAAAAGCCTTACAACAAACTTAACAAAATCTTACAAGAAACTCGCAAAAATCTTAAGATTTTTTTGTAAACTGGGCCCTTGTTGGCTGGTTTGAAAGATTACTTATGAGAAGATGGTAACCCCCTCAGTTCGCTGCAGTAACATCAGATGAACTAGAGAAATGTACAGTCGTATTGACATGCAGACCCACGCTGGGCAAATCACGGCCCATCCCCATCACAAAGGTTAAAACCGTAACCCGAGGGTTACGGTTAAGATCTGACCTTTGCTTTGACCTTTAGACCTCAGGCCAGTGCATGCCACGGTCCTACCATGTACTATATGTCTACCGACTTTGGTGCTGCTAGTTCAACCCGGTTTCCCTTTACAGCTAACCATAACTCTAGATTAGGGTTAGGATTAGGATTTGACCTTTAACCTTATGACCTTAGGGTCAGTGCATGCCGCGTTCCTGCCATGGACTATATGTCTACCGACTTTGGTGCTGATAGCTCAAGCTGTTTTCCTTTTAGAGCACGGACAAACACAGAGACAGACAAACAGACAGATGCGACAGAACGCCCTACCCACGCTGGCGGCTATACATCCAACGTGGGTAATAAAAACAGCAATGGAGAGACAAACCTGTTGCCGAGGCTGTCACAGAATATTATATGCTTTGTGAACGACAGTGGTTTTGCACTACGGAAAATGAGCCGACATGTGATTGGCTGAGAACGTATTGGCTCGCAGCTCGGCTGGCACTCATTCAATGAAGTCTCAATCTTAACAGTCGACTCCAGAACGTCTGAACACATAAACATGTGACCAATTCAAATTTACAAACGACTGTGTGTGAACAACTCCTCAGAGGTTCAATAGTTTCAGCATATGCCACATAAACTGTCATATGGCAAGGCAACAGTGTTGTGGAGAAGTCTTGTCCACAAGACCAAATTATTAAGAGTAAGACTGACAGATGCAAAAGCATAACCCAGCTCTCAAGACCAAGAGACTTGAGATGAAGATCAAGGAGGTCTCGAGATCAAGTCTGAGATCATAAAATCAAGACTGACAAAAGCGCAAAACAAGATCAAAGAACTTGAGACCAAGATCAAGTATTGGAAACCAAGACTGAGACGGACCGATGACCATGACTCAGTTCTTGAAACTGAGACCAACGGACTCAAGACTAAGACCCAGAGACTCACGACTGAGACCGACGAAATGAAAACCATGGTCAAAAGATTCAAGACCAAGACTAAAACATCCGAAACAAAGACCAAAAGTCTCAAGAACCAGACTGAGAAACTCGAGACCGAGACTCAAAAACTCAAGAACAAGCCTGAGATATTCAAGACCAAGATCACAAGACTCAAGATAAAGACCGAGAGACTGAAGATCAAGACTGAAGTCTTAAGACCACAACACTGCAAAGTACAGATGCTATTCTCGCGATCTCAATGCCTTGTGACAATGAGCAGCATCTATGTTTCTGTGATGAAAGTAACTGAATATCACCAGGACTGTGTGAATTGACCTACAATAGCCTCACCAGGACTGTGTGACCAGACATAAATGAGTCCTACCTGTACTGTGAAGGGCATCAGAAAGGGTCACAGGAGGAATGGCATCTGGTCAATGCTGTTCTTGTGGCACTAGTGCCTCAGTGAAGGGACCACCTCACAGAGACACACATCTGAGTTGCCTTATATCAAGATGGCTACAAAGATATTAGTTTCACAGCAACTCCAGTGGAACAATTTCACATGCTGCGATACAAATATACAGAGGCAACGGCCGACCTGAGGACACTACAAATGATGTGGACAGTGGCGCCACCATACTTCCATCTTCACACTCAACCTCCGACATCTCACTAGTCAACGTAATGTCCCTACATGGCAGCAACACAAACACAATCAGTACAGAAACAGGGCAATGGCAGCATATGGTGGCCTGTTTACCTTGTGACTTAATTACACTGGTACGAAATTATACTTAATATCACAAAAAATCAAAATGAAGCAACTTCCCTACAGTTTTCTCACAGCAGTGATCCACCGGGAGACAGTGCCAGACCAAACTATCTTATCACAACAAAATGAACAAGTATGTCGGTCTTCCTTAATGTTGGGCCGAAATGTACGCTGGCCACGTCGTATGCTGCCCCCTGGTGAGTCATGTTGAGTATGCCGACGGGACAGACAGATGGACAGAAAAATGGACGCCAGACCATTACATTACACTTTTCATCAGATGTGGCCAGCTAAGAATTCTGCATGGGAAACTCTTCTAAGTCCAATATTTTCACCATACTCATTTACATATTAAATAGAATCGGAGCATTGAAAGTACACATGGCAAAGTTATACCGTGGATAGTCGAGTGGAATGACTGTGATATCCTGTGAGACCTCAACGTTCAACGGAACAGCAGCGAACACTACGGCCGGCTGACTAAACACCAGCGAAGGACCTCGTAGAATGCCCTTGATACTCAGGTACCGGTATGGACAGTTCAGCTCTCCATTCAATAGCAATGGTATCTTGGCTTCATATTTACCTGGCTCAGCTATATAACACATATCCACATAAACACACATATTCTATTACTACTATTACTGTATTACGGCTAGCATGACACAGGTTAACTTGTGCTAGCCAGCAACCGCCATTAAAAACTCGAAGATAATGTTGAAGCAAAGTTTTACTGCACTTACAGATGGCAATTAGAGCAGTTGAATTATGGATAAGATGGCAGATCATTTCAAAAATTTTCCCTACACTGACTCCGTACAAAACACATTACTGTATTATATAATGTTTCTGTCTATGTACTGTGTTTCATCATTCACTAATTTTTGTTTTGCACAAAGCTGGGCCTGCTCCCAGAGGAGATCTCCGAAGATTAGTTGGACAGGTTTTCAACAGGCCAAACGCCCTTACAGTCACCGAACCAACGGTGTTGGAACACTCAAGATGCTAACTTCAGTCACCCACTGGTCTCATCCTCTATTGGTCCAACTCAATCTTGAAATGAAAGGAAGAGTATTTATACAGCGCCAATTATACTATGCATAGTCTCAATGTGCTCAGACATGGATCACACAGTTTTACCTGCAAATACTGAAGGCACATCATACACCATGCCTGCCCTTCCTTTGTAAGCGTTCACCAGATGACGCCACCTCTAACTTGAGGTAACAGACATCCAGTTGCAACTTAATACTCATCTATCGACCCCAAAGGGATGAAAGGCAGAGTTGACCTGGTTCATTGACCTATAGCGGACGGTTTACCCACATAAATGGTCACCTGTCAGCTACAGGTCGAGCACAGGACAGGGAACGTTCGCCGGCCAAACACCGGCGTTCTGCCGCTGTGCCACGCAACCAACCAGAAAGTAGGGAAGCCACCCTCTTTACACAAGCTCTCTGACGCCAGTATCTAAAACATCACCAAAGTACTGAACTGCATTTCATCATTTCTCACAACACATTTCTCTGCAGTTTTTTTGGCTGTGTTTTGTTCAGCTTTCCGTAACCACAGTCTACTGTAATTAGAGGCATGTGAAAAGTCCATCAACAGCAGACTTCAATCCCACTACAAGACATTAACTTTTAACAAAGTGTAAATATTTCTTACACGATTGCAGATGTTTTATTTTCAGAAACATCAATATTTCTGCTGCTGCACTTGAAGCAAAACAACCAAATGACTTTGTCACCGTCGTCAAATCACAGAGTCAGCTCTAAATGCTGTATCATCTTAGAGTTACCTCAAAAAGTAACACGTTTCCACAGCTCAACCGGAGTAAGGTCCGATCAAGTCTGATCCAGCCATTTGCATCTTTGGCGTCTTGGAGGATGTTTCCAGTTGTTGTTAGGGAGTCGTCCGAGTAAAATGCCAACTTAATGTCGGGGTGCTTAATGTAAAGGCGTCTTCATCGAGCCTGGCTACGTGCCCAAACACAAGTCCAAGAGTGAGAACAGGCCTTAACATATGATGATTCTGATGTTACAGTCACAATTGTACCATCAAATGCCAAGAACACATCTCTTGACACCTCACCTGGAGGCTTCTATCCTCTCGGTGTCAGCACCGAGTAAGGTATAGATCTGAGATGCATATAACAGGACAGCTACAGCAAGTATTTGGTACACACATGCAGGTTTCTAGGCACAATCTGAAGAGATCCAAAGTTTGGCTAAAAGTAAGTCATTCGATACATACTAAAGATGTGGAAAAGCTGAAGGCACATCTGCTAAGCTCAAATGTTGTTAAAGATAAAGCCAGCAAGTTCTGGTCATCTAAACAAATAAACCGAACTGGTTACTTTGCCTTTGGTATGGGTGCGAAGTTTTATGATTATTAAGTGTGTCTGTATGTCCAATCAATCAAATCAAAATTAAAATATTTAATGTGCCCATTTCTACAGATACACAGAATCAGGGGAACGGACTATGATACTAAATGTTAAGCAATGGCGAATGAGTGAGTCTTAAGGCGCATCTTGAAGGAGTTCAGACTATCAGCAGATATGACATCAGCAGGTAGATTGTTCCAAACATGCAGAGCAAAATGGCTGAACCGTCGTTCGCCAGTAGCAATCCGTGCGGGCACTCAGATATCTCGAAACAACATCCAAATTTCAGCAAATTTTCTGTACATGTTAACCGTGGCAGTAGTCGGTCCTCCTCTAATGACAGTGCAGTATGTTTTTGTGTATAGCGTCAGCTTTTCACATAATGGAGCCGAGGGCCAGAATCAAAAAAGATGCACGTTTCATCGAGTTCACCAGTTGGCAGCATCGGAGGGTGGAGGCAAAGTTAGTTAGTTGGAGTTTAACGTCCCCTTTCAGCACAAATATGGCTATATCAGAGACAAAAGGTCAAGGGTGGAGAGCTATCCCTACCCAGTGAAGGAAGGCCAGCGATATATTAACCTCAACCCTGGCCGTCTTTTTGTTCAGCAGCCACCCAAAAGGGAAAGGGATCGAGAGGCTCATTTAAATTATTACGCTAGCGCCTACAACAGGGAAAGACAACTATCACACCGCAAGACTAAACTAAACCAAATACAACAAAACACCAGAATAAATCTTAACTAATAGCTGAAGTACACAGAGACCAAAGCACTTACGTGGACAGAACTGAATGCAGATGGTCTCAGTCTCTGCACAAGACAGACATCCACAGATGGCGCCATGTGCAGTGCAGAACGGAGCACCAGTCGACTGAACAAACTGAAATATGCCGCGACGGACCATGTCATTGGCATGTTCATTATACACATCCAGTCTCCAATGTAACTCCGCATCACTGCAACTCAGCAGCGTGATACTCTAAACAAACATCACACCCCATGTACACACTTTTTATAGATACATTTCTGTTTTTTTTTCTGCACAATGCATGCAAATATTAACCAAGCTAAACGAATATTTTACATTTCTATATCCTAATATATGTAACATACTACCATCAAACTTTCTCCAATTGCAAGTCTCGTTGAAGTTTTAGTAAACTTGGTTATATCAAAATGTGCAGTGCATCTAATCCAATATAACAGTACAAGGCTGCTCAATCTAAACGAAAACAAATTAAAGTAAGTGAGTAAGTAAGGCGATTTTGTCATCATCATCATCATCATCATCATGGTTGTTACCTCTGCTATATTTGGTGCAGTAATGTTTTCACCGCTGTTTATCTGTCTGTCTGTTTTTTAGCAACATAACTCAAAAAGGTACGGGTGGAGTTGGTTAAATTTCAGAAATAATCTGGAACATATTCTGGATATTTTATCATATTTATACATAGTAAATCATGAAACATTTGAGGTCACACTGTTCACCTTAATAACATTTTTCTCCTGTGACCTTGAACTGAGGCCTATGACCTTGACCTGTTGGTGGCAGTTTGGTGCATCAATGAAGTTACTCAATGCTGAGCCGAGTTAGTACTGGGGTGGGTGACCATCTGTGTATGGGCAAACCATCTCAGTATGCAATCAGCCACCCGAGCCAACTCAGCCTCCTACCCTCAGTGGGATGGGAAATGAGTACTAATCAAAGTATGATGATGCTCTGTGGCTGTGGCTCATTCAACATGTGGGTGGCAGGTAAAACTGTGTGATTCCTCGTTAACACATGCCATACCTGATCACTTTAAAGGTGAGTCAGACTCAGTATGAAGTGCTATACAAAAGTCATGTTTTCTTCACTTACTTTACTAACAATCTGATTCAAATTAGACATGCACCGATAATCGGCCGATAATCAGTAGCAGCCAATTAGTACATTGGTATCAGCCGATTGCTGTTTACACAACTGGTAAGTACAAGTTTTTATTATTTATTTATTTAACATGAAGTTCGTATAATAGTACACAGTAAAAAACTAGCAAAAATAATAAAACAGTTGGAAAAAACACAACATCATCCTAAGTAGTACATAAAAAGTCGATATTGCATCCGCTGTTTTAATTTAGTTTAGTGAATGTTTGTGCGAGTGTGTAAAACCAAAAGTAAACAAACATGAGTGTGGCTTCCGTTTCCGGTCAAAGTGGGTGCATTTTGTAACTTTGCTTTTGCTTGCGTTTTGGTTTTGTCTGCACTCTGTGGTCCTTCTAGTAAGTAAGAGTCCTCGAATAACGAATAACTTAAATAACACAGCAAAATAAGTTTTTTGTATAAATCGGTAATCGGCCGATAATTGTTAGGCGCCAATTATCGGCCAACCGATAATTGGCCAGTGCCTTATCGGTGTATCTTTAATTCAAATAGTGTCAAGGTAAACCAGCAGGCCCAATAGCTAGGTCAAAGATTACTGTCCTGACACATAGACCCACACACTGCATTATTGCTCTACCTGAACTAGTCGGCAATAAAACAAAAACTGAATAAAGAAACAAATAACAATACAAACACAGATCTGCAAAATCACAAAATAACGGACCTGCAACTGTCCAGTACCGGTTGTTGAATCAACAACTGATGATGATGAGACTGAAAATTTGACACTGGAGGAGGAAAGTTGAAGAAGTTCACGTAATGCCGTGGCAACAACCCTGCGCCGCGGCGTCTCAATGTTACACAGCTTCGGAC
>Ga0209363_1000577_pt1 | contig 14852 bp, 13 predicted proteins | sample WorMetexBAHAMAS3_FD_187385 | JGI IMG/M metagenome (GOLD analysis project Ga0209363, IMG submission 187385) | Marine gutless worms symbiont microbial communities from Max Planck institute for Marine Microbiology, Germany - Inanidrilus exumae... | ecosystem: Host-associated > Annelida > Digestive... | reverse complement strand
CCTGTTTTATTCTGCACAGCATACGAAACACTAGCATAGCACCTTAGGCTGTAAGGACTGCTGCATGAACACAAATTCACTTATTTACTTATAGTGATGGCACGATATGGCCGTAGGGGAAAACGATGGATACGGCTATTTTCGCTTATACTTATGTCTTAGACTTAATTTTTAAACCAAAGCTTAATCCAGACCCAAAAGTGCGGTTTTAAACCAATGCTCAGATTAACTTTGGTTTTGAACACCAAGAAAACAAATTCTGGTGGACCTTTCCTGCATGATGCATATGTAACATTCGTAGCAACATCTTGGTAATGTGTGTATTGCCAATTGTTAATGTGTTCATATCAACTTCAACTTGTTGTTCACAGGGAAGGGTGGAACACAGCTGTCTACACTGATGGATCGGTTGCGTGCACGCAGCTTGCATCAGGCATCATGGATGGAAACTGTGAAGGTTCTAAATACTTCTTTGTCAGCTGTAAGTTTCTTCTGCCTTTTTTATTCTTGCATCATGTTAATTATATTCTGTAACATGGTTTTACTTTTCTTGCATTGATTGAAAAAGATGCCTTTTGTATTTCTGGATAGTGATTAATGAACTTGCTTAGGAATGTTGCTTGCTGTAATTAACTAGAAGCTCAGCTATCGTAGAAGGACCACGCAACACGCTATGTCAGTTGAAATCTTGTCAGCTGCTGCACTGCTGTAGGAAAAGTCTCATTTGATAAGGCTTGCAATGGATGAGCAGCCTTAAAGGTCACTCAATATCATATGAATTGCCACTGTTCCATATCCAATCCAATCCAATGTGATGTTACGGGCACAGGAATTCCTCTCATTAGGCCAATAAACACTTAGAATTCCTCTCGATAGGCCATATATAACTTCCTATTAGTGGTTTGTTGAAACAATCTCTCTGTATTGCGAGATATTGTTGCACTTACAGTGTAAACGATTGCCTGAAATCTGGAAAAGTCTTTCTGTTTACTTTTTATAAGACAGTTGAAATTACAAGTCACATGTGCTTGCTGATTCATGTATAAACATATCGTAGTAAATTGCCAATTTTTACCTATGCCACCTGTATTTGGTGCCCCATCAGAGGTGACCCCATTTGAATTCACCAAGAATCCACAGCTGTTGTATGGCATAGTTTGCATGATTCTGCATTTAGTATAATACTGGTACCGTCTGCGACTGCCGGACAGACAGACAGACACAGGCCACGACATATTGTCACATGGTAGCAATGATGGCAATTTGCTTTTGCCTCACTTCAACCTTTCTGAGATGAATTCTAAGTGCATATTGGATTGCTTCAAGTTAATCCCATGATTAAATGCAGTGCAGTTTGAATAGAAATGTGTGATCAGTGGCAATGCTATGTGAAGTGTTGCTGACATTCAAACTATGCTTGTACCATACTGGTACACATACAACAAACAACATGTCTTCATAGTGCTTTGCAACGTGATTGTTGTCGTTGTGTTTTTAGGAGAAAAGGCTGGCCAGTTTGGACTGTCTCCAGAAAAATGTGGTGCTGCTGCAGAATTTTGTCAAAGGTGCTCCTCACAAGTGTTTACAGTGCATTATATGGGATGGCACAAAAACTCAAACTATGCTGTTACTGTATTTCACTAGAATGGTGCAACCATTATATTGTGACAACAGTTTGATGTTGTTTTGTTTGGCCATTTTCAGTGATCTAGAGGATGGAGTAATAGATGCATAGAGAATTAGACTTGTTGTAGCATATATTGTGCTTGACAATAGTGTTGTGTTGTGAAAAGGAATTTTGTGCTACTGCTAGTACAATAGATGCTGTGCCTTTTCAGTGACTTAAATTTGGGATATTTTATGTATTTATTTTGTTTATCATTGTTACTGATGCTACATATGTTACAATCACTATTTACCTCAGTATGTAGTGTAATAATGGTAAGATAGTGATGGTTAATTTACCCCCAGTAGGGCTGCAAAGTATTGTGATCAGCATGTATGTATGTGTGTATATGTGTCTTCTCACATATCTCAAAAACGACATGACCAGACTTCATGAAGTTTTCTGTGCATGTTAAATGTGGCCTTGGCTCGGTCCTTGTCTGACTACAACGCAATACGTTATGTACTTCGGCTTTGTGGATGACGTGTTTTCACATAATGGGCCATGCAGTACATGAGTGGTGGGAGGATAGCACAACAGCAAAGCATGAAATGATTCCTCGGCAGCGAGGGTGTGACGTGACAGCCTGGTGAGGCTGCTGTTTGCATAGCTGGCTGAATGCCTGATGGTGGGAGTGGGTGAACCTGGCTTGCTGGGGCACTGGTAGCAAACTTACTGTCTGCAACTGCCTTGTTAATCATGCTTGGGATTGATAGAAGCAACTGTCTTATAGCTAGAAACAGGATTGTTAAGTAGTAGCATTGATGAACTGCTACAAACAATAAAAAAACCTAGAGGTTGTTTGAAGTTGACGTTAATTTGTAGGTATTGTATTTTAATTTGGTTCAGGTTTGAAGTTCTTATTGTAGAATGTTTATGGGTTGATGGGAATGCTGTAGAATGTTGTGAAAATGCACAGTAATGCATGCTGCAATTAATTGGTGTACTATGTATATTGGTAGACAGATGTGACAGGGTAACGTGTGTGTGCATGCGTGAACTGTAGCCACAAGTCTACTGTACATAGTTGAGCGGCTGGACATCATAGCCAGGCAGGCCATGTTGCAGTTCATCGTCGACTCTCTGCGAGCAGACGTCCGTATCGGCTCAGATGCTTTCTGTGTTCGACTGTTGCTGTCGACGAAGGGCGACGTCAAAGATGTCCAGCTCTATCATGGCATTGGAGTTCGTGATCTCCACACTGGTCATGTCACTGAGTCACGGGTTGGTCACCTCATGTCTTGTTCTTTTACAAGTTCATCTCTCAATACTAACGCCCCATACGGGCTCCAGGGCAGCCCATACGGGCGCCAGGGCAGAAATGTGCCCGGATTCATTTGTTGCTTTTGGCACTGTATAAATTGTTTGGTTGTTTACTTACCATTCTTTCTTACATTTCTTCTTTCTTTTTCCGTATGCTTACTTCCTTACTTATTTGCTTCCTTACTCGTTTACTTCCTGACTTTAGATATCTCCACTGGGGCGGTAATGCTCTGTGATTCATATGTTGATTTCGGTGCTATATAAATTGTTTGTTTGTGTGTTTACTTAACTTTCTCACTTCCTTCCTTCCTTACTTTCTTCTTTCCTTGTGCTTTTTCCTTACTTATTTACTTCCTAATTCATTTACTTCCTGACTTAGCTATCTACTCCTTCCAGAATAGACCTGTTTCGTTTCCAGGCCGGAGGTCATTGGAGGCTATCAGACCTGGCTTCTCTCTTTTCTGTTGATTTTATGTTGTAGTATATTTTGTTACGGATGCATATTTGCTTTTGTTGTGTTTGTTTTAGTTTTTCTGTACTAAGCCAAGAGAAGAACGTTTCCGAAATGACCTATTTTGTGTCGGGTGGGACGTAGAACCTTAACTCAGTCAGTCAGTCTCAACATTAACCAATCTGTTGATGTCATATCTTCTCAGTCAGGCTTCTAACTCGTGTGAGTCCCAGTGTTGTGACAGTAGGCCTGTTTCCTGCCATGCTGAGTGTCACACAAGGTGACCAAACCTGAGTTTAGTTTTATGATGATTTTTCTGTTATGATGATGTCTAGGCTTTCTGATGCATGTCTGGTTCTGTTCTGTAGTGATTGGCTGTGAAGATTGTCTTCAAAGTGACCTGTTTTTGTGTTGAGTGGGATTCAAACTGTAACTCAGTCAATAATATATGGCAGGTTTGTCCTGTGATGCAGCATTTTATTTCAGACCCAAAATACATTGTGTTTGTCTCTCACCGCTGGCTGTTATTTACCCAGTATGTCTGTCCAGAGTTATCTGGATTAGGCTGATACGCCAAAAACCGTCCATATGGAAACATTAGAGATTGCGGAAGTGAGATTTTTATGGGCTTTATTTGCCCATCCCTACCTATCTTTTGTCCAGCAGTGTCACTATCGTGAATGAGTATATTATATGCAATATCAGTGTGTATTTGCAGGTTGCCCACTTATCTAGAAACCATAGAAAACCTGGTAAAGTCAGTATAGAAAGAAGTCTGAGAATTGGTAGGAAATTTACAGACAAGGTCATGGAGATTGGAGATGTCGAGGAACTGTTAATTATTTCCAGAGGTTTTCTTTGGAATAATCTGACGATGCTGGAGTAAGTGAAGAAGAGGCTGGTTAAGACAAGCATGTATGCGTTCTGATGTGTGATGACAGAGCTGTCCTGAGCTGCTCGATGCCTTACAGGTCGGCAAGTTTGATGAACTGAAGCAGCATCTCGAGGCGCTCGTTACACTTTACAGTGTGGATGGCGACAAGTACGTTTTTAATTTCTTGCTTATTATCCACACATGCCGATAGGCAAGTTGTGGATACGTCTGTTACTGTTTGTTTTTATGTGTGTGTTTGTATGGTTACGGATTTCTTGGCTGAGGATAAAGCTAGCGGCGTCAAATTGCACGGCGGTTAGTCGGCGTCCAAGGCAGGGAATAACACAGTTTGCGGAACTTTGCTCCCAGAAGCCCAAAATCGGACGAATCGGCTCGGATGATCGGTGCATGACGCGGGCATGCTCACGGGCCACAATAGGGTCAGCATGTATGGATGTACGGCCGTACCCAAAGACGGTCGTACTTGTTTTGTTTTATAAACTGAGGGTCCTAGTGTTGGAAAGCTGGTGTAAAAGGACAGTTGCCCCTTCCCTCAGGAGTCCAGTTGTGGATGAAGAAAGGATAAGGTCAGTGATTGAAGTAATTGCTGGGTTGTTGATGTTGAGTTAGATGTTATCTTTTGGTTGTTGTTGAACGTGTAAAGTCTACTGTTGATGCAATGCATGTACGTTAATCATGACTGTAGCCTGAAGTTGTGAAGCATGATTGGGTGGGTTGTGCAGGGAATTAAACTGTGTTTGCAGGAAAGTAAAGAAACAAGTGTATTCAGCAATTCAGGCATTGGAAGCTGATCTTATGTCACTCAATAAGCTGTCAAGGTACATAAATTGGTGCCTATACTGCTATGATTCATACTGTACAGCATGCTTTGTTAGTTATTTGACAGTACGTTCTGTTTTTGTAACTTGTGAAGTATAGTAACATTTATAGAACCCGTTTAGCAGCCGTTTGTGGTTTTTACCACTGCAGTTTTTTGAGCGAGATTTTTACAGGCTAAATTTCTTTCCGGGTGCAAAACCGTCGGCATCAAAGCATTGAACATAATATAATCCAGAGACATGCATGTCGTGCAGCAGTATTTGATAATTAAATAATCGCTGGAGAATAGTTGTAGCAACTCTAGGTTGTTAACGAGGCCAGGAGTAGACGAGGCCACTGCCAATGCATCGAGGCCAAGGTCGAGGCCGAGGCCTACGAGACTGAGGCCAAGTTGCTGACGCACATGTCAACACGCTTATTTCAACATCAGCACTAGATTTCACATAACACCATGACACTTCAAACATCATTATTGCATTTAAGAAATACAAGTTGTTCAAGTATTTTGTCACTCATCCTGGCTCTATTTTGTCGTATTATAAGTCCATTTTGACTGATAACTCCATCCATCGTTGCAGACCTGGCAGATACGCACAGAACACGCTCCAGCAGAATTTGAAATAGCATAAAAATGAAGATTTGAGGCCAAACTGTACAAGGCCGAGGTCATGGCATCCACGAGGCTGAGGCCAATTATCATGAGGCCGAGGTCACATTTTTTGGCCTCGAAGCTGAGGCTGCAAGGAGCAATTAACATCCATGATTTAATGAGCACATAATTTTTGCCAGTTTGCTGTAACAGTTGCTTGTTTTGTTGCTAATAACTTTGCTCCTCATAGCTTTGTGAAATATCTCCATCAGCTTGTCTGTTTATTCTTGTCTCAAAAACCACACATTTGTCTTTCGCCAAATTTTCTGTACATGTTACCCGTGGCTGTGACTGAAATGCAATATGTTATGTAGTTCTTATTCTGTGGATGATGTCAAGTTTATACATGAATGGGCCATAATCAAAGATGATGTGTATGTTTAGTCCATTTCACCAGGTGGCGGCACTGGGGGTGAAGTCATTTGTCTCCAACTGCATTTTTGACATTGCAGCCCATTAGTTGTCTTTAATTTAACATTGTCTGTCTGCAGAGTTAGTCTGTTTGTTTGTTGATGCAGTTGGTTGAATGCATGATGTTGGTTGGTGATGTTGTAGTGCGGTGCTGAATGTTGCCAGTTACATACACAAGACACCGCTCGGCTTACTCTCTCCAAGAGTTGGCGGTGAGTTTGAACAGCGTTGCTTGTAAGCATGATAGAGCTACTCACTGACACAATGCCATTTACCATCATTTTGATGGTTGTTTCTGTGTGGTCAGCCACTTCCTCCTCAGTATTCTTCCTCTGTTTGTTCCAGTAGAGAACCTTAGGAGATGTGTGGTACCTATAGGTTTTCATGGACCAGCTGTCTTTGCTGTAACCAATCAACAGTGTCAAAACACTGAATGAAACACAAAGCACCGACCCAGCCATTGGCTTGGCCTTATTCTTTCTTCATCAACCACTGAATTCTGACAGAAGGGACGTTATTCCCTTTAAGTCAGCTCTGTGACACTGAGTTACTACACTACACTTCTCTTCTACTGTTTGGTTTTTTTAAGCCCAAGCCATGTCCATGTCTTTCCTTGCCATTAGGTTGCAACAGCTAATGAACTGGGTACACATTACCAAAGACCACTGGCAGTCAGGTAGATGTTTATAATACATTTTTACACGATGCCGTGTCTATGCTTTGCAGAGTTGCAACATGTCATTTATTGATGCAAATACCACTGAACAGTGGTGTTGGTAATGAGTTAATGAGTGAGTTCAGTTGCATTCCAGTTAGTTACTGCTGTATCTCTCAGGGTTTCATAAAACATCCTTCAATGTATGTCAACTGCCTGATGGCAGTTTTTGTAGACAGTCACTAAAGTTGTGTGGGATGACTTGGATGTGTACAGACTGCAGAGGAAGGAAACAAGGTACATGAAAAAAGTGGGGGTTATTTACCCCTGAAATACCATGTATGATGTCATGGGATCTGAAACTGATGCCATGACCTATGTTTTCAGAATGCGTCCGTCGCCAAAACCTAGGTTTTACCCACTAATTGGCAGTGTTCGATAATAATAATGATGATAATAATAATAATAAAGTTTTATATTATATTCACTCCGTCATGTATTGACTGCATAATTCTGTGTATATGCTTGTTAATAAGGTCTGCCAATGAAACTGACGTACTTTGTCGGCCCATACGACCTCCTGAATCACAAGACTCTACGACCAACTCCTATGACTATTGAAGGCATGTCTGTCTGCTGTATCGTGTATTTCTACTGTTGTTGTATTTGCTGTGCAGTCTCATTCTATTTCACTTTGAGCTGTAACGTAGATGTCACAGATCGTTTTTGGAGTAAAGATGTATGCGGCACGTCGGCAATGATGTGCTGTGTAGACTGTACATTACATTACATGGGACTGATTACGTTTTTTGCTGTACTGTGTATCTGATGACAGTTTTCTTTTTCTTATTTGCCCACACTGACGGCAGTTGTGGGGGTAGGGTTTTCAGTGCCATTTGTGTGTGTGTGTTTTTCTGCGTGATATCTCCAAAAATGATGCAGCTAGGATCACCAATCTTGATATAGAAATGTTCCACTATGAGTCGTGGAAACCCATTTATTGTGGGGTCAGAAGGTCACGAGTCACAAAAAGATTGCCAGCATGGGTTATTGAACACTTGTGAGTGCTGGTTTTTTTTAGTTTTCACTGTTTTACTCCATGCACTAAACTAAGCTCAGTTTTCTGAGCAACTGATAACATAACACAACTAGAAGGGTGTTCAGCAGAGCGCATACCTCCCCCACCGACCTTGACCTTCCAAAATTTAATCACCTCGTCTCTTGTGGCCAAGGGTACGACCGACATGAGTTTGGTGACAATCGGACTTGAATTGGTGCCAGGAAGTTGTTCACAGACATACCGACGCCGGCGAAAACATAACCTCCCATCACCTTCGGTGGGGGAGGTAATCATGTGCTGGCAATTGGGTGCTTGTATAGTACCCAGAGTTTGTTATATGATTGTGTAACTGGAAGTTGTTGTTGGTGTGCGTTGCTGCAGCTATTGTAGAGAACAACGTCGGCTTCACTGTTACTGTTGGTATTGAACGCAGCAGCCCTCATCGACTGCACACTTCGCCGCTGATCAAGTCTCAAGATGCCGGGCTTGGTAAAAGGTACGTATCTCGATTGCTCGTTTTAGTCAAGCCATATTATTGTGACAGTTATTTTTGGAATCTGGCTTGGCATACGTGGTTTTGAATCCTGCTGCTGTCTGTCGCAGTGTCATTGGTTATGTCATAGGTGGCATCCTGGCAAAAATTGTTTCATTCTCCAGGACAAAAGTCCATCTATTCACATATGTCATCAGAGCCTGAAAGCCTCCAGTCAGCGTTTGCTGCATGTTGCCATATTTTGTTTTTTGTTGATGTTCATGTTTAAGCAGACTGGTTTACTGAGTGTGTATTTATTGGTAAGATATAGTGAAAAGTACATTCCCAGCCGCATGTAATGATCATTTTCCAGCTGAACCTTGGTTATACAGTTCCCTCTCGGTCCTGTCCCTCCACCTACTCTAGAAGAGAGAGCCTCCCATGGTAGACGTTTTTACATGCCAGATGTAGTGTTAAAACGCTGTTATGTTCGGTGTGGTTGATAACTGTTAGCGCATGTTTTCGGTGAGCTTGTGTGAAAGAGGGACCTTACTGGCAACAGTCGTATCTTGAATGGCTCAAAATGTATAGAAGTTGTTGTCATGAAGGGCTCCCGCCAAAAAATGCTTCCATGCTTCATGAGAAGTCCTCTTACAGATTGGCATTCAGAGTGCACGATGCTGACAGACAGTCTATTGTTACTATATTGTTTTTGCTGTCTTGAGTTTCTGTTAGTACACGTCTATGTTACTGTTGACTTGTGCATATTTCAGTTTGCCGTTGTCGTCGCTGACAAATAGCAACAGTTGTCTCCTGCCGTCAGTCTTTGTGCTGCGTCTTCAGCCCGCTGTGGCTATGTCTTCAGCAGTCGTGAAACGACTGCGGCACATCCATGGTGAATTGCTCACTCTCTGTGCTGACGTCTTGTTTAGAATTGTTTGACATTGTCGACACTCAGTGAGAGAATTTGCTGAACAACTGGAGGTAGAAACTGAGGGTTAACTGAATGGCTGACCCATCTTCACCTTTCAAATGGAGGAGACTACAAATACCCACTCACTCCATTGAGTTACTCAGTGTTGGCTCAAATGAGAACCTTAGAGGATACTAGGAACAAGTCTTCTTTATGAACAAGATGACCTTCCTTTTGGCCGTCTAAAGTGTGCTGTTGTTTGCTTGTAGTGAGCACTGAGTCCACTTTATCTTTCGTTAAAACCAAAGGCTCTAACTTTAATCCCTAGAGTGTAAACTGAATAGCTAAACCCTTGTTTTAGAACGAGTTAGTTTAACCTTTAGCTTTAGACTAAAGTTTTTAGACTAAAGTCTACAACTAAAGTTCTAGACATTGGTTTTAGAATGAACGTCTCATCTCACTGAGAAATACAGATATATTTTACATTTTCAGCAATCTGACTAACTGATTTATTGATTTTGGATGACGTTATTTTGTTAGGTGGTTTTGGTCCACGGCGGTTATTAAGTATACCACTAGCTTCGACGTCATCATTGACGTATTGTTTACATTTGCTTAAGTGAAAGGTAAAGTGATTTGGTTTAAGTAAAGTGTATTAACTCTAAGGGCTTAGTGGTAACTGCCTATCAAAATGCATTACAGACGTTTGGTTTATAACCAGATTGCCGAGATGAACTTTGATTTTAGACTAAACTTGAATCTGAAGCTTTAGTTTAAGCGTAAGTTTGGTTTCAGACTTTAGTTTAAGACTAAAGTTTAATGTTACTTCACATTTTGCATTAATTAGGTCTTTGACCGAACGTTTGGTTTTAAACTTTAAAGTTTTAGACCTTGGCTTTAGTGACAGATAAAGTGACCCGCTGTGTTTGCTGAGATTTTTGTTAATGATAATTGACATGGTTAATGTTATGTCGGCTTTTAGTAACTTTTAACTGTTACTTTTGGATGCTGGTAGTTTTGACATGTTGTCCATATTGATGTTCAGTATCAGATGACTGGATTTGTTGTTTGTGCAGAACTCTGTAGAGTGTATATGCGTTGCAGATATTGCTGTCATATTTGTGTTGAAGGCGTTGAGTCAGTGGAGTGCGGTCCTGTCCGTCCTCTAGCTGCTGTACTTGTTGAGCCGCTTGTTCGTGGAAAGGTGAAGGATGATGATGCATGGTCAAAACACTCTCGCGTGGTATGTTATGTTATCAACTTTTAGAGCCATTAGTAGTATTGGTGGGAGCAGATATAGGATATTTCCAAGATTTTTGTGTGTTCTTCATGTACCTGGGAGGTGATACGCTATCTGTGTGTTGGATATGAGCCTACCTGTATGATTTGCCTATCAGATGAGAGGGAACCATGATAGTTACTGACTGATGATGAGGATACTGAAATTGGTATATTGAAAGAGGACTTGTAGGACTTTGTTGAGAGACGGGACATAATCTTTTAACCGAGTGTGATGAAAACCAGCAGTAACTGCAGCAGTGAAGATCAATGAGACATTGATGAATTAAACACACTGATAACTGCCAACTGATTGTTGAGGATGTTACGTGATTGTCTTGACGACTGTGACATCTGAATCCAGTTCAACTGCAAAACGATCATTAAATTGGAGCTAGTATTGACTTTTTAGCTGGATGCTGCAGGTGTTACCAGGTGGTCAGGTACATCGCTACTATGTGTCAAGTTCTTCCGAAGCAGGTGACAGTCTGCAGACTGGAGTGCTTGTGTCAAAGATCACATTCATCCTGCCAACCAGTGTTCCAGCTGTGATATCACTGCTACGGCAACAGGCGCTCTTCAACACAATTCTTCTCAGCTGTTTGAGGCCATCATCTCTCACAGGTACACAATGATAGAACTGCTAAACGCTTCTGGCACGGTAGATGCTGCTTGTGTCGGAGATTTGTAGGAACGGGCTTCTATGTTGGCATCCCCAATGTAACTAGAAGTTACAAAAATGTCGTAGAGGTTATTGCATGCCTCAGAAGAGTTAATGGTTTCATCTTACATATATATAACCGAAAATGTTTGTGTCTGTTCTTTGTTTCTTATGCACGTCCTCAGTTTTGAGCAGATTGGCACAAAATTTGGCGTGTGGCATCCCTAAACCCTACAGGTGGTCATGTGGAGGTTAAGAGCGGTTAGTGAGCGCTGCTCGAGCCCGCACACTCGCGCTCCATCTATACGCCACTGCAAATGACTGGCGAGCTCCGTCAGGAAATTCGGAACTAAAGGGCGGCAGGCGCAACGGTTCAATATGGAGAGTTAGGTGTTACCAAGCACTGTAGACGGGAGATTGGTGCGCTAGTATTTTATAAATCTTGAAGTTCTGTGACATACTTTGTCAGTATTGGAATTGATCTGGCTACTGTTGAACCTTGCCTAACAAATTAAATTGCTGTTGTTGGATGAACTAAGGCTGTGCCATTGTTCACAGGTCACGACTTTTGTGATGAGTTTGCAGAATGCCGGTAAAATGACCGCAGTTGTGGAATGATTTGTCAGAAGGAACATAATGTTGATAATGTTTTGACAGAATGTGAAAATGCCGTCATGCTGTCGTTTGATGTTGCTGCGTTGTCTGTTCAAAACTTGGTCGTCACGTTTGAACATCCACACTCTGCCTCACTTGTGACTGGTATCTCATCTTCTCTGTCTTCATTGTTACTCTTCGTCGGTTGCTGTACTTGGTAAACTGCTATATGAAACTTATTTCTAAAAACCTTTCTCACTTTGTCAAAAACCAGTTTCTTTGCAGTGATTACAAACTAAAGCATTTAAGAAAGTATATATAGGTGACTGTGTCAGAATAGTGGTTTTCTGCATAATATAGTAACCTATTTTTGAGCAATTTTCAGCATGCTGTAGCATCAAGGTAATTGCTGAAGTCTTTAACTTAACATATTTACGACATACTGAAAATGTAACCACTATTGTTTGGGATAGCTGCAAATCCAAGTGCTGGTAGCCAACTTTTTTGCTGGTTCTTAAGTTGGATGTTTTTGGTTGAAATTCATTTAAATTTATTTCTGTTGTAATAGTCTTAGAGTTTTATGTATGCATTAAAAATTATTGTTTCAGTGTTATATCATTGCTTGTCTTCTAATTCAGGTTGTAAGTTCAATAAACTGTTTGCACATGTAGCCTTCTCAGTTACTTAGGTCAGAAGTTGTTTGATTCAAGAATCATGTTTCGTTACAAGTTGTGAAACTTTTTGAGACATAGTCTGTTAACAGACTGAATGTTTATTAGGATTATTCACTATTAACATTGCTGCAGTTGTAAGGCAAGCGTTGATGAGCAGTTGCTGAGTCTTTCTTGACTGTATGTGTCGTTGTAGTGGAGGTTGACATGTTGGATATTTCTAACGTCAAGTGTCGTATAGTTCCAAGCTCATCTGAGTTCAGTTGTCCGGACGACTATGCAAGCAAAGTATTCCAGCGGTAAGATGCTGCTTGTTAGTCGCCACTTCCTACTGTTTGTAAGGTCATTCAATGCTCTGATGTTGTTGTCTGAAATGCACGAAGGGCATTCAGCCTGTGAGTATTTAGATTCAAAGGCTTTTGTCGTTGTTGTTGTGCATTTATGACAAACCAGCGAATTTTCTGCTTTTAACTGCAGACTTCGGTTTTTATAACTAATGTGTCAAAATGACCAGGTCGTTCTGTCTGCATGTGTTTAGGTGTCTGTCACTGCCGGTGATGCTCCGAGCTGTCCTGAGCAAAGCAGCTGCTGAATCCACTCGTCGTCCAGCTTCTCAGCCAGTGTTAAGAGGGTCACTGACGCCACCGGCAACGACCATTGTGCCACCGCGGACACCTTTAACGTCACCTTCAGCTACAGTGGCCAGCTCTGTGTGTCAGCCATCGGCTGCTAACACTCCACCACCAAAATCGGCGGCACCCAGCGAACGTGGTCAGCATAATCCCATGTTGACCAGTCTGCTGGAGTCTGATGCGCGGACTCCAAGTGCTGATGCGGAGTTGTTTGATAGCTTGCAGCAGAAAAAGACGAGCGCGGCAGACATTACGGCGATGAAACGGCAATCATCGGTGGATGAAGTGTTCAGTGCCGGTGCTGCATCGTCAAGGCCTGCCGCTCCCTTCCACGTTAATGCAACTCCTCCGATCTCGCGGTCATACTCGGTACCAACTCCAGCTAGCTTTCCACGCCCACCCGTCAAGCTCGAACCTGTTTCCTCGCTGTCTTTTTCCAGCACGAAGCCACTGATGTCTGCAGCAGTGGAACATGGTCGGACATTCAGCACGCCAAGATCCAGCACATCAGAGCTGGTTAATCTTCTGTCGTCCGATGATTTCGTCGGTAGTACTGGTACATCTGATCTCAGTGCCGAAAATCAGTACTTTAATAATGGATCGTCGAAGTCATTACCAAATGCGTCAGGGCCCACATCTGGTAGGTCGTCGGCAGTGAGCATGGACTGGAGTAATAGTTCTGGCATGGACTGGGAAACATGCAGTACGACGCCTGATGATCTGCGACAAAAGTCTTCAGCATCTAAAAACAATCAGATGATGAGGAATAGCTTGCCTTCAGGTGGAATCAAAACGGAGCCGACTTTGTTGTATGACGATACAAGTGCTGGTCTGGTTGCGGTGCAGGATAAGCCGCCGATTACTGTCAAATTGAGTCGTCGTGTTTTGAAGCCGTCTTCGCAGCGTCGTTCCACCCCAGAGTACGACAGTGCCACTGATCGTGCAGCAATAAAGGAACGTGCGAAATTGTCACAGGGTCCTAAGTTAAATTCGTTTGACTTGTTATCAGCAGAAAGTCTAGATTTTGAGGTGGATAGTCTAACTTCAGCCGTGGTCAGTGTTGCATCATCTTCACCAGGCCGATTGTCAACATCACCACGACTGCCTGGTGGTGGCACCGGCCCGCTGGAAATTCTCAAAATTGGGGACAAGAGGCCGCGGGTAGGCGGGAACAAGTTGATTGGTACCCCTGTAGAGAAGAAGCAGCGTCGGAACGACGAAGGCCGGAAGATGAGCCGTAAGATCTACGACTTTGAAGAGGACAGTGACGTGTTTGTAAGTTCTGGTAGTCAGTCAGGAACTGGAAAGATCAGCACCATTAAGATCACCAAGTCTGAAGGTCGGCTACAGATCCAGAAGACAGGAGCAGTAGTGAGTCCTGGCAGTAGGCCAGTACATAAGTCCGTCAGTTCTGCATCTGGCCAAGTGTCTGGCTCGGCAGTGAGGTTAGGTCGTCCGCCCGGATTTCCGCTCCGACCAGTTGTTCGAAGCAAATCATTGGTGACTCCAAAGTCCGACTCAAAAGCTGCTGGTTTGCCAGTGGCGCGTATGAAATCAAGTCCGACTGTTGTTAGTTCTGGTGGAATAATGCCAACAACATCGTCCTATACAAAACCCGCAGTTGCTAATGCTGCCAAGTCATCCGTCAGCTCTGCCGCAGCTGTCACAAAACCCAAATCCCTTCAGCCCGTGGCAAAGCGGAAAGGTTCATTGTCGGCAGTCATTGAGAAGTTAAGTAAGGGTGTGTCGGCTGGTGCCGAAG
>Ga0209363_1000576_pt1 | contig 14861 bp, 12 predicted proteins | sample WorMetexBAHAMAS3_FD_187385 | JGI IMG/M metagenome (GOLD analysis project Ga0209363, IMG submission 187385) | Marine gutless worms symbiont microbial communities from Max Planck institute for Marine Microbiology, Germany - Inanidrilus exumae... | ecosystem: Host-associated > Annelida > Digestive... | reverse complement strand
GCAGTACTTGCCTATCTATCGTCTAATTTGTTAAACGAAGTAGGTTTGTCTCTTTTTCGGTATTTTGAAGTAGGCCTACGTGTGTGCGATATCGTCGTTAAAAAGTTCACGTTCGCTATCTCATCTTCTGATGAGTTCTTGTCTAGTTCTTGGAGACGTACGCTGGGCAAAAACCACTGGGAAAACCGCACAGAGAAGAGTTAACTTTACTAACGAAGTTTGTTGTTGAATTTTTGTACAGTTTTAAAGTTTTATTTGTGATATTTGGCGTAGACGATTGGTGGGTTGTTTTGTTGAACTGTATTGCTCCTTGTTTTACTGAAACAGATGTAGTTGAAAGCCGGCAGATTTGGTGCCTGAGTAGACACGTTATTGGTACATGGATGTTACGAACACGACCTTCGTGTCCCTAATATTTCACCGTCGTGTATCGTCCACAGGTGGACAATAGACACGACCGTCGTGTCAATAGCGCCTGAAACAGGAGACACGACTGTCGCCGACAGATGGCGACACTTGACGCCACCAAAACTGTTACTGCTAACGAATCAAACTAAACTGACCCTAATCGTAACACTGGATCTGGATAAGTAAGTAGCAACGTGCTCGAAGGATAATACGCTACTGGCGGGATCTTGGCCACGGTGATCAGCAACGGCGAAAGCAGGTGCGTAGATTGAAAACGGAAAAGAACGGATGTAGATCAAGTGCACACTATATACATGGTGCAGGATGCAGATGGTCAGAACTGCAGATGTCGGCTCATATGTCGCTTGAATATAGCAAGCGAGTCCGCCTCAGCAACTGCTTGTGGAAGAGCATTCCAGGCTGGAATGGTACGAGGAAGAAACGCATACTTAAATGCGTCAACCTTAGGTTGGAAACGCTGGAATTGTCTGGGATGACCTCTTGATGAGTTCTGTGGACGTGGTACAGGATGGTACTCCTGTGAAACTTCAACCAGTCCATTTGTGATCTTGTACATCATGGTCAGTCTGCTGTGGAGTCTACGAGACTGCAGGGATTCCCATCCAAGAGACACCATCGCAGATTCAGAAACAGGCGGTTTGCTGCGTTGAAAGGGAATGTTCTTCACAAATCGGGCTGCTCGTAAGTAGGTTTACTGACTTTACTCGAAAACTAAAGCCTACAAAAGCCTTAAAAATTGGTTATTTTTACGGAGCCTGGTAGAGGACACCAAAAACAAGAATTATAAACTCTAAATACACATATAACTGTAAGTACATACTTATAGTTATAAGTACGTACTTAAAACTCTAAGTACGTACTTGAAACTTTAACCACGTACTTAAAGTTTTAAGTACGTACTTAGAGTTATAAGTACGTACTTAAAACTTAAAGTACTTACTTAGAGTTTGTAATTCTCCTTTTTTTCGATGTCCACTACCGGGCTCCGTATATTTTCAACACATTTACAGCTACTGTTAATGGTGCCATCAATGAATTGACTACTTGAGTACCCGTGAGTTGGCAATCTGCGATTTGGCTCATGTGGAAGTTGTCCAGTTACCAAAGACAGTCTGTGATTGGGTGGAGGTGGATTTGTGAAATAGAAACGTTTAACCGAAGAGTGAAAGAGTGATGGATGGCGAGAGTGGTGAATAAGCAGAGGAAGAAGATGTGACCAGTGTTATTAAAGTTAACTGTTACTGTAGCTGACAAGACAAAATAAGTTTTGAAAATATTGTCTCTGCTAATACTCGTAAGTGGCAGTATTTGTGTATGTCTTGTGTGTCTGAAATTCCTGCATATGCAGAACCCGTGGCAGATGAGTGTATTTGTTGCCACTAGGGGTGACAATTCAGTCGGTAGGCGCAAAGGAAGAAGAGAAGGAGAGCATGCAGCGTGATAATAAGAATAGTACAAATTTACGGGTGGTAGGGCATTGTGGTATGTTGTTGACATAATGTAATGGACCACATTTGGTACTTTGTGGCCACTCATTTATCATTATTCCTTTTAATTTAGTGCCCATTAAACAAAACACCTAGATCATATTCTACCGTGATAGTGTGTACTGATGTTCGATTTTAATTTCATGCTGGAGCAGGGCTGCTCCATGATATTTAGCTCTTCCGGACCCCTCCACAGTCCACATTCACAGACACATCCTAGTCTATGATGCCTGCTTTACTGGCATCAAAAGTAACAAGAAGTAAGCTCAGCTTTCACAGAGGGACCGCAAAATATACTATGCCAGATGAAATCTTTCAGCTGCTGCACAACTGTATGAACACTTGTAAAAGCTTACAGTACAGTAGGTAAACAGACATATCGTTTCTGGATGGTTTGTTATCCATGGGCTAGGACTTGCGTCGATCAATCTACCTACCAGATTAGGAATCTCTAGCTCCACCTATTATGAAGATATGAAACGCGTCGAAAGCGATACAGAATGTGGAAAACGAGGTGGTGGTTTTGGGTTGTTAGGGGTCAAGGTTACTGGAAAAATCGATAGATCGCATACGAATGATACGATATCCTGTTAGTCTTCCTGCACTGCACAGGGCTAGTGCTAAATGGGTACCAGCTGTTACAAATACTGCAGTGCTATGCAGCTCAGAAGAGTAGCTGTGCCATCCACTCCACACATTGACCACTTATATGGAAAATCAGGAGAATATTACAGAAAGGTTAGGAAATGTCAGAATTTTATGTAAGTCAGGAAAAGATCAGGAAAGTATATGCTTCATAGAAAATTGCAATATTTGAACTTTTAGACATACCCGCAACTATAGCCATAATATTGTCTTTTCAAACTGTAAAGAGTGGATTCAGATTGCAAAAAGTGAGATGGATGTTGTCATAAAACCTAACCTGACCTTACGTGCCATTTGCGGATGGCCAGTATTAGAAATAGCTCACATCTGTGCTCCTGTGGGTGACTGGAAATGTCGGGGGAATTTGTGCTGTCTTTGTATTGGACAATTTTCACTCAGTATTGAAGCCAAATTTAGTTCTTTTCACTGCACATTTGTAGTATAGCCAGTGGTTATAGAAAACTCTGGTGAGGTTCTAGTGACTTGTGAATTTCAGAGGAGTGACCAGTTACCTTTTACGGAAATTCTTGGTTTTTATGAGGTGTGTTTGTTTCAAGTGTCATATGTGCTGTTCACTCCAGTGTTCCAGATGATAGCAAAAGTGCCAACTAGCTTGCCACAGATATAACTCGTGTTGAATTTTTAGGTTTTGAACTATAATACAGTTCGTATTGAAGTCTGATTGTTGGTGTAGATGAATATACACTGTGTCTCACAAAACGACACTGTTTTGGCTTGCTATAACTTTGACTTACATCAGCCGATTTCGATAATTTTTGGCAGGAATGTTGCCGGGAGAGTACGCAGTCAAATTATGATTTATTTTTTCACTTCACTTAAGTAATACCTCTGCACTACCTAGCAAAACACAGAAACATGAAAGTTGCATCTTTTCACTCAAAATGTTGTATTACTTTCCAGAATTCAATCAGTCGCTGCTTTATTTCTTCAATTTTCTTGACTTGCAACTCATATTCACGCTGCTGTAGACTCCCTGAATCTTGAAATCAAGTTCAACTCTGGCCTGTTGGGGCCATAGCTCAGGAGAAATAATGATGAGGGTTTTGCACAGAATCTGTTGAACTATGTTGCATGCACTATGCACTGGTGCATGCATTAGCTGTGTTGCTGAAAGGCAAATAATATTGTCGTCGACAACGTGCTGGGTAACAGCTAACATTTACAATACTGTCCATTGACTTTTCACTTCAGGCTTGACAAATAACAACTCCCACTTTTAACACAGCAACTGACGTCACGACAGACTTGGTAAACGTCGAGTGCGTGGTAAAAGACGGTAGCATGCCATACTGCCTTCATAGGTTTGGTTTGTTGCATATGGGGTTCTTGTCCGAATGAATGGTGGTTCAGCTGTGATCAAGTGATAATATGAATGTGTTTTGTGTGTCTGTTGGCAAAGAACGTTCAGCATTTAAGTGAAAAGATGCAATTTTCGGCTTTCTGTTTTCCCAGTTAGTGCAGAAGCACTAGTTAGGTGAAGTGGGCTTACTTTCTTAGCAACATTTCTGCCAAAAATTATCAAAATCGTTCGATGTTCATCGACGTTATAGCAAGCGAAATCAGTGTTGTCTTTTTGAGACACAGTGTAGAATGCCACAAGCTTTGCAGTCCAATAGTGTATGTCACCAAGCAAAGATGTTTTACATGGCCCAGGCAGACAACTCACTTGGTTTGACTGGCCTTAAATAGACGTTACCTAAAATATTGGTTGACGTAGTAGATCTGATGCAGTGGATACAGTTGCTAAGTTCTGTATATGGAAAAGATGAAGAAGCTATTTGGTACATAAGCCAGACTGTGGAGTGCTGATCCTTTCTATAATTGATTGGTTACTCTGTGTAGTGGTATCTGACAGCACAGGTGTTTCTTTGATTGTTTATGTCAGCCTTTGATATGCAACAGTAGACGGCTGGCACTATCAGCATCAGGTACTAGATAAACTTGCCTGACTGTTTACAGCAGGTGGCCTTGGCAGGAAAGGTGTTAAGACTAGCCAGGCTACACCTGTTACCTAGGGACCATCCTAATGCAACTGTGTCAACGGGTCAGCACCGATATATTTACAGGAGATCTGCAATTCAGTCACCGAAGATGTACGTCGACCGTAACTTCGCTCTACTGACCACGGCGACCTGGTCATGCCGCGCGCCAACACTGACAGATTCGATCGGCGCGGTTTTTCTGTGTCCGGGTCGAACCAGTGGAACAAGCTGCCACCTGACCTTCGGAAAGTGTCCGATAAACCAGAACAATTTGCTCGAGCAATGAAAACGTTTATTTCCAAACATCACTGACAAGCACTTCTGAGGATAACATCAAAAGGATAGCTCTAGCAAAGACCACAACATCAAGGCACCGTGTATTGGATGGGGTCAAGATTCCCCAGGAAAGGGGCAATTTTGGTTGGTTGTCCGGCCATTGAAAAGGCATTGGGAGTCTCTGCTGCGGTGTACGCAGCAGAAGGGATCATTCAGTCCTCAGTAATGGCATGACAGCGGGACTGCTGCAGCGGACTGCAACGCTCCCGATTGGTCGGTGTAACATTACATTCACGCCGCCACGTGAAAAAATACGCGTGCCCGTGCAATGCGGCCTTTCCTTAGAATCTTTTGACAGTTTTATTACACACTTGTTAACTGAAAAACCGTGCTAATAACAATTTCAGAATTCTGTTAATTCGTTCATAGTCAGAGAGGTTTGCAGCAGATCGTGGATAATTTGTACAAGTGGACACAAGAATATTCCGTGTGAAAGAAAGTAAAGTGATGTGCGTTTTTCGTAAGGGCAACAGCAAAGTGAAGTTATTAATCATTAATAACAAACTCATTGAGCAGATGAAGCAATTCAAATGTTTAGGAAGTTGTATATCTGAGGATGGTTGCTGTGAAGCCGATATATAGACAAGTATTGGTGTTGAGGAAAGCGAGCTAACTGATGGAGGCACTGTTTCTCTGTGGAGTGATAACGGCCTAACAGCTGTATACTCCCGTTTGATAGTTGTTTGTGAACATAACAGCTGTCTGCCGTCAGACTGTAAACGTATCTTGGTTATATGTGGATCGTTCACTGTTGAAAGCTGTAAGTCTGAGAGATTTACGTGTATCCATAAAATCACTCGAGAGAGGGCACCAAGTGCAGGTTGGCTATGAAAAATTTGCATCTGTGAGCGTTACAAAAAATACAAACACGTGTCTTACGACTGCTCGGTGGAAGCACCGGACGATTATGCTCATTATGCTTCTCGCATTTTGTCCCTTTGATAACCTCACTTGTTGAATTGCATGGACTTGTTGATATAGTGACCTTTTGCCACATAATGTGTGTTTGTTTTTCGTAATTTCGAACTCCGTGTCTTATTGCTCGTGCATTGTGTCGTATCCATTACTGTGATATCTTTCACTTAACGTGTATACCGAGTGACAGGAGTAAATTGCCTTTGTCTCGCCGAGACGTGTCGCTGTGATGGATGACGTGTCTGATATAGCGGCTTCTTGCCGACCACTTTGGTGGTCCAGGTAGTGCAGTCGGTTGGTTGTGTGTGTGTGTGTGTGTGTGTGCTCGCAGACAGTAACTTTCGAAAGAAGTGACCTTTGACTTAGATATTCGTTATCGTGGTTCATATTGACCCTGAATAGGTGAAGTTCAAAGGTCATGGTCGTAGGTCAAAGTACAGCTGAAAACTGAAAGTCAAGTTAATTACAGCACCGGCGCCGTACCTTAGAATCACACTTCACTGGAAATGAAAATTTACTGTGCGCTAAAATGTTGCTAAAGTGGTCGATGCAACCAGGAATGAGGTACCCACAAATCACGTTTCTACTTCTAGGCAAGTATGTGTAATTCGATCTCAGCTGGTCTTGTAAACTCGGTGCAATAAAGCAGGCACTGATCATGGACTCCTTAATCGTAGCATTAAAGAGTCCATGCATTGACACTTCGACCTCCGGTGGCGACATTTCAACAGTAATGTGGTCTGTATTATGGCCCGCTTTGTTTGGACGCTAGCTTCGGTTGACTGCAACTGATGCTGCTGCTGCCCGCTCGAATCACGCAGTTGGCGCCAAAATAGGTTCTCGCGGAACATTGAGTGATCGAGTTAAGGTTTTACGTCCCACCCGACACGAAATAGGTCATTTCAGAGACGTTCTTCCCAGCCAATCTCTTGGCTATTAATGCTGAAAAACTAAATCAAACACAACAGAAGCAAACATGCATCTGTTATAAAATATACTCAGCGCCGGCGCCAGCGGGGGAGGGACAGCGGGTCTGGCCCCACAAGAAAAATTCCCCCCCCCCTGGGCGGGGCTGTCGCCAGGGTTTTTTGTAATGTGTCGCTCGCTGTGTGTCCCCTAAAACTCTCTTTGGCCTCCCTACTTTCTAGACTCTGGCGCCGGTACTGAATATACTGCAACACAAAATGAACACAAAAGGAAGTAAAGCAGTAAGGAAGGAAGAAAATAAGAATGGAAGTTAAGTAAGCAAACAAACAATGTATATACAAGCATTGGAATCAACAAGTGAATCGTGTGTATTACAGCCCCACGGGCTCGGGGCTCACAGATGACACAAATATGCACGAAGTTGACCAGGGGACATGGTAGGGCGCACTGGGGACGCGTCCCCGTGTCCCCGGCGGTGGCTACGCGCCTGGCCACAGTTACAGCGGCATAGCCGACTATAAGCATGCCGCAGTGTGTGTATAGAGTCGCCATCTGTCGAGTGCAGCTGATACTGAAGGAACGCGTGTTAACAGGTTGCATAGTCCTGCACCATGTGCCACACGGCGCCATGCTGCCGTTGTCCGAGATAACCCGGTAACATCACAGCTGTAAGAGCGTTTTTGGTTCCCCGCAGCATCACATTCACTACTGTGATGTGCCACCGCTGCTGCCGGTGCCGACTGCTATACGACGGTGGCCGAGCAACAATTCTGGCCGAGTCTTGCCGAGTACTTGCGTCATATCGCCGACTGACTGATGGCGGATGACTGCCAAATGTTGCAGATGCTGTTGATGGCGGTACCTGTGGGACGCGCGTTACCTGTGCGGTGATGCTGGTCGTGCCGGCGTGCTGAGGTGTGGTCGAATCAGCGATGTTCGGCGGTGCTCTGGTGTCGTTCGTCAAACGCTTGTTCGGTCGCGCTGCGTGCAGTTCCGACGACGAGGAGGACTCCGAGCCGCCGGCGACCGACGGCGACCACAACGGCAACGTGCCGGCGTCGGCCTGCCGCAGCCCAGTCACACCGAGGTCCGCTCTACGATGTCGATGTCGACGACCCCGCACTGCGACCGTCGAGCTGGTCTGTCGACGCTGCGGCGGCACTGTGTCACCGGCTGCCGTCGATCAACCACGGTGGACTTCACCAAGACGCGGCGTCACAGTGCTGGACCGTCATACACGCGACAGCGACACCGCTGACGACGTCGACGCCTGTTCTTGTTCGATCTGTTACCAGTCTCATCGCTGTCATCACCCTACCAACGGTCCGCATCATTGCCGTCTTTCTCACGTAAGTATACTTGTCGAACCGAACGTTACTTTTACTGTTACTTACGTTACTTTTACTGCAGTTCTGTTGGTAAGGTATGTGGCGTGTTGGCGCAACATGTAGCTATTGTAGCAGGTTGGACTACTGCTGTATAGAGGTCGCCAGTTTGGAGCCCCGGCCATTCCGCTATCGAACACAGTGCTGGGCCAGTTACTTAACAAAAGTCTCTGCTGCCGCTGACAGACCCGCGCGACACTGGCTCAGCGCATACTAAATATTCCGTATTCCATCATTTGGTAATCAAACCATTTCTTCTACTTGGCCTAGCTGCTGAATACACATCCCGACGGTGGGTGTGATCAACAGTTGTCCGACAACCATCAGAAGTTTATGATACTCACTGGCGAACTAAGTTGACAGCGCCTGAGACGATCATCCGTTCCAGAGATAAGCTTGGTGCCCGCCAAAATTTAAATGGTTCACGTGACCTAACCACGCCCCTTTCAGGATGATTTGCCATCCGTGGGCTAGCACTTGCTACCGTCAACCTACCTACCAAATTTGAAGTTTCTGTCTCCACTCATGCACTACGAAGATATGAAAGGCGATACGACATGTCGAAAATTGGGTGGTGTGGTTTGAGGTAGTTAGGGTCACTCAAGGTCACCGAAAATAGCACCAGTCGATAGAACACATGAGTTCCTATTAACATTCCATAGTAACTATGTCCTTACCTTGCACCGTTTCTGAGATAGCGAGATATTGGTCGAAAATAGCCGTTTTAACTTACCCCACCTCTATTTGGCGCCCCGGTTGGGGGTGATCCCGTTCCGTTAGAATTTCGCCGAGATTTGTGGCCTCAGAAAAAGAGTCACTGGGCTATCGTACGGCGTTGTTTGTGTAGCAATCTTTATAGAACTCCGACTTTTGACAGACAGACAGGCACACGATGACAGCATATACCGCACTAGCAAAGCATCGTGTAGTAAAAATGTAATTAGACCTGAGTTGGAAGCCGTAAATAAGTGACAATAGCTGCAAGTGGTTGGTGCCACTTCGAGTGAGGGCTTTTTAGTTTGTCGCTTGTTATAGCCATCTTATTGCTTTTGCCGACTGGTGATAATAATAACATCATATCAGTATATATCGCATTACTTCTGTTAAGAAAGAATGGACTTATAAGCTGGTTAGGTGCTTCGTGTTTCGTTTCGAGATAAGAGAAGAAATCAGAATGTTTATAACGCTACAAGAGCCGCTTGCATTGCTGACAAGATGTGACACACACAGCTTACATTGAGTGGTCGTATGTGTAGACAGGAAGATCGCAGGATCAAGAGAACTATGTGTGCAGTAGTTTATGGATGTTGCAGAAAAGTCTGACAGGAAAAGGAGACGAATTAACTGTGTTTAGTAGGACACAGAATTGAGATTAACTACCAGATATGCATTAAGTATAGAAACCAATGTTAAATGACTGATGTAACTCATCCTACAAAGGAAAATAACAAACACTGGTCTACTCCCGCCAACCACCCCGTATTCGTTCCGGGCGGTAATGCGCCCCGTTTTGTTTTTGTTGATTCCGGCGATATGTAAATAGTTTGCTTACTTACTTCCCTACTTATTTACTTTTTTAAGAATAGGCCCGTTCCGTTTCCAGGCAGGTCATAAGAGGCGACCAAACCTGGCTTTAGTTTTTTAGTATTAATTTATGTTGTAGTATATATTTTGTTACCATATGGATGCATGTTTGTTTTCGGTGTTAGCTTTTTCAGTACTAAGCCAAGAGATTGGCTGGGAAGAACGTCTCCACAATGACCTGTTTTGTGTCGGTTGGGACGTAAAATCTAAACTCAATTAGTGTGCGGCGCGGTGGAGTTACTGAGAGAGGGAGGGAGAATAGTCTATATCTTGTGGGCTGGTCTGACGCAAGTGGATACGGTTGCAAAGTTCCCTGCACTGTCAGGTAAGTTTGCGTCAGGACCAGTCTTAAACACCGCTCGTCAGTCAACTCATCGCAAGACGACGTTTTGACGCGTGCACTCAGAAGTGGACCGCGGAAACGGTCGAGTGGAATCGGCGAGGTTTCAGGACGATGTTGTTGGCAGACAGTTTGCAGTCAGTGTTCCGGTTGACCTTTGTCGTCTTCGCTGTCTGACGTTTACGGCGAACTTTACGCAGTTCGCCAAAACCGACGAGTTAGCAGACGCGCCGATGCAGCTCACTCGCTCGCTCGCTCTGCTGTAGATAACGTTTATCGCGCGCGCTCCCGCTGTGACGCCAACCTTGGCTGACCGACGTGTCTGTTGGCCGCCAGACACAATAACTGTTAAAGACCGCCGCCAGCCCGCCATGCCATATAGACAGTTTGCAAGTTCCAAGTCCACGGAGGAGTTCGGCGCCTTCCCAGACGCTTGCCGCGAGCACTGTTACGCTAACCGCGTTTGGCGAAAAGCGTCATTTAGCGGTCTGGCGTCCGTTCGTCTGTCCGTCCCGCCTTTTTAGGTCGACTCTTCTGAGTTCGACCTAATGAAATGGGTCTGATATATGTCCGTCCGTACGTTCATCCGTCCGTCCACAAAATGTTTTTTTTATTTCAGTGAAATTTGGCATGTAGGTAGAGGTCGATGAGTGATGCACGACGGTATGCAGTATGACCCGACCCAAGGTCAAGGTCATAGTAACGAGCCCTTTAGAGTAAATCCTTCCATTTCAAAAGCTGTCTCCGCCATTTACAGTGGGAGCTGGCAACTGACCACTAATTCTTAAACTGGGGCACAATATCTAAATTTGTTCATGCCGGATTTTAGGTTGACTTCCAAACTTTGGAAGTCGACCTAATACTATGGGTGGCAAATTTCCGTCCGTCCATCCGTCCACAAAAAGTTTCTTCGATTTCGATGAAATTTGGTACAGGCCTACAGGTATAGTACTCGATGAGAGATGAAAAAAGGTAATGACCATGCCCGTATCCAAGGTCAAGGTCAAGGTCAGGAGCCCATGAAAGTCGGAAATTCGGCCATTTTGGACCATTTTCAAACTCTATCTCCTCTCCCATTTATAATGGGGGCTGACAAATGATCACGGATTCTTAAATTAGGGGGCAATATCTAAAATTTAACCGGTCAGATTTTTGAAATTTGTCCTCGTTTTCCGTTACGTGACCTCTGAACTTTGGTCCTAACCACGTCTGACGGCCCTAGTTTGCCCTAGCGGAAGTCGACCGTCAGCCTCCGTACGGGACTAATTTTTTATATTTGTGCTAGTTTTTGTGTCACGTGACTTTGAACTTGGCAGAAACGTCAGTAGTGAACAGTCTACCGTCGTCGGGGCTAATTTATTTTCTAACGTTCATAAAGCGCGCGGCGCATATACTCAATGCGACTCACCAGGGGCAGCATGCGACGCGGCCAGCGTACATTTCCGTCGTAGTATTAGGAGGACGGTCAGGCTTGTTTCGTTGGCCGTCGGCGTAGCCCAGCACCATCGGCATTACCGCGGACCAGTTATCAGTTCCGACACCTAACTGAACAGAGTAGACATCTGCTCGACCGTCGTCTGGTTTCAGGGTTTGACGCTGATGTATTTTCGGTGGCAGGTACGGCTGGTTTATGAAGCCAGGTTGACTGATGTTGGCCGGCTGCAGTGAGATTGCCGGGCGCGGTGTGACGGTCCGTGAACGTATCGCGTTTCTCACGGCCGTGGGTCGTCGTCTGATCGCTGAGAACCTGCTGTAAAATGTGCACTACGACACCCAGCGGATGATTGATGAAGATGAAGATCGTATAGCTGCGCCGCCGCCGCACTGCTCTGCTGCTGCTGCTGAACGTGTTGATGATGCATGGATGCGGCGCCAACTGTGCAATATGCGCCCAACTGTGCATGAGTTACGTGTAACCCTACGAAGAACTGCAGAACTTCCATTCTTCTATAGAACTAGTGACCGTGACACGACTGAAGTGGATGTACACAATGGGTTAACCAGAAGGCCCTCGCTCGAGGTCGCACCGACGACTTCAACAGGGGTCCTAGTTGTCCTGAATTTCCTGACATTCCTGAAATTTCAGAGTTGTCCTGATATTGTCCTGAAATTTAAAATTGTCCTGAAATGTTAGTCATTTGGCAAGAATGTCATGATATTGGCCTTTGTTGTGCCATAACATGCGGCAGTTTATTATTTTCGTTGCGGCATTGCTTGTTTATTACTGTCGTTGTCGTTGACTGTCCTGTACTCTGTGAGATTGTGACAATTCATTGTTCCGTTTCTATCTTACCTTGGTAACATTGTCATGACTGCATTATTGATCTTTATGACTGATTTGTGATCAAGAAAACGTTTGCATTTATTTTCCTATGTGTTGAGCCTCTTTGGACCTACAAATGTCCTGAAATTTGCTTTTTTAAAACTTGTCCCTGAGATTTAACGTTTTGCTGCTGGAACCCCTGCTTTAAATGAAGAACTCGACAAACAACCAAAAATGTCATCTCGTAACATGAATTTGCAGCCGACGGGAAACATTTTTTCAGCACGTGACTGTGAACATTGATTTAGACCATCGAATTTGACCTCAGTAGTTCAAAAGTTATTGTCCAGACACAGAAACACACACACGCACATAATGGACCGATTGTTGCACCTAGGCCACTAGTGTGGTCAACTAAAATTAATCGAACTGTTTTACAAGCCGTCAAAAACAGTCCGGTTTATTTTGCCCTACCGCATACATGTTACATGTAGGTTCGCTGTAATGTAAAGGGTCAATGCGACGCGATGTACCCTTTGACCGTCTGAGCAGAGCCGTGGCCCGTGGGGTGTTTGTCTGTCTGCCACTAGGCGTCCAGTTCGTTCACGTGTCGACCGTTAAACCAAATTTGCACGTTCGTTTCGTTGTTCTGCGTAATTACACCGGTCACAGTGGCGTGAACGCCGCATTCCCTGCAGAGCTATTCACGACTCGCCAGCTTCCCCAGACTCCGCGCTCATAGACAAATCACTTACTTACTTATCATTCAAGAGCCCAGTGAGCAACACGTGCTTCTTTCGTCGCCATTTTTAGGCTTTTGGCTAGCCACTGGTCCTGCAAAGAAGAGACTGTTGGAGTGCCATTTTATCTGTTTTGCAGGCCATGCCATTTCTAGCGTATTAAACTGTTCAGGAAAGAAGGGATGTCGTTAGTTATCGTACATAACTGCTACTGGTATAGGAAATTGACCAATCTAAGCGAATAATTTAGACAATGTCGCTGAAAGAATGCTATGCTTGTTTCTGTATATCTTATATTACTTTTGTCTAACGGTTAAGTATTATTAGGCCGCATTGCATGCAGCGATGTAACACTGAAGTGAGCCGTGCGTGTAATCAACAGACTTTCACACAACGAGCGTTGTTGATGTCAACTGGACCGTAACTGTCATCAACAGACTTCCAGTAACGTTGTTGATGATACCGCGACCGGTCTAAAAACGCAATTTTTACCTACCCCACCTGCATTTGGCGCCCCCGTTGAGAGTGATCCCATTGGAATTTCGTAGAGGTCTTTTGCATCATAAAACTGTAGAGTCCTTGTGCTCTCGTGTGGCGTTGTTTTTGAGATCCTGCGTTTAGCCATTTTGATACAATACTGGCTTGTGACGGACGGACGGCACGCGATGACAGCAAATAGCGCGCTAGCATAGCGTCGGGCGGGTAAAAATCGGTGAGCATTAGCCAACTTATACACAAGAGTCTGGTGGCGCCTTTTTTACTTCACAGTAGCAAGTGACCCGGATTTTTACGCCAACATGTAGTTGAAAATGGCCTGTGCATATAGCACGTCTATTGAGTATTGACCATAAAAATCCTTAAAAAATGTAATTTTTATGCAGGCCGCATGTAGCGGAAAGCGTAATGTAACGGTCTGGCGTCAATCCGTCTGTCTGTCTGTCCCGTCGGCATACTCACCATGATTCACCGCATGCGACGCGGCGAACGTAAATTTCGGCCCGACAGTAACGAAGACCGACATAGGCTTAGTTGTCTAGTTCTGTTATGATCGTGATCTGCTGTGTTTCAGTGACTGATCGGTGACCGTTGGCTCGCCGACTTGTCTCCTGATGCATTGCTGTGCTGTCGAGCTCCTGGTTTCTGTTGGTCGTATTTGTCTGTGCAGACTGGTGTTTGTGTTGTGTCTGTAGACGTGTCAAGGTCGTCCAAGGTCACTGTCGCCAGGCACCGCCGTACACTGGCGCCGCGCTGCTACTGCGTGTCGGCGACGAGTCGACGCCAACGCGGCGGCGACCCGGCCGTCTCTGCCGCCGTCCATTCCGCGCTCCCCGGACGGCGAGGAGAGCTACGACGATTACCAGCGGCGTCTGGAACGGTTCAGTCGGTCGTCGGCAGCCCGCGAAGCCGTTCGAAGCTACGTTGTGCCGCCTCCCAACCGAACTGTTAGTGAATGTTCATGAGACGTTTACGACATGACCGAAATGTCAGAAATCCTGGAAGCTAGGCTGTACTGAAGGTGGAACAAAAGAAAACCGTTTGCAGCAGTCTGAAAGTAGTGATGCCGTCTTTTAAACCTCGTGCAGGGCACGTTGTTGACCGGCCAGCTTTGATATTTTACTGCTACTGACTGTACCCGATTGCGTTTTGGGTGTGGTCGATTCGTCAAGCATTCGTCACCAATGGTCTGTTAGCTGTATAACGTTTGATGGAATTTCATTCATATGCATTTTAAGTTCGCTCCTTCCTTCCTTCCTTCCACTCAGTGGCGTAGCCATAAATTCTCAATGGAGGGGGTTCAGTCCCCCAC
>Ga0209363_1000575_pt1 | contig 14864 bp, 8 predicted proteins | sample WorMetexBAHAMAS3_FD_187385 | JGI IMG/M metagenome (GOLD analysis project Ga0209363, IMG submission 187385) | Marine gutless worms symbiont microbial communities from Max Planck institute for Marine Microbiology, Germany - Inanidrilus exumae... | ecosystem: Host-associated > Annelida > Digestive... | reverse complement strand
GATTATCAGTGACCTTGTGCAGTGCAGTGTTTTGCATTGAGTTGCTTTTATACAATACTACACAGCAAACGCAGTCTGTCATTAGCATTATTTAACAAACAACATTCGTTGCTGAGATTTTGTTGTGTTTTTCTGCACAACGCTAGCTAGTGCGGTATATAGTATCATTGTGTGTCTGTCTGTACGTCTTTTTGTCTGTCTGTCCATCACAAACCGATATTGTCCCAAAATGGCTAAACACAGGATCGCGCAAACAATGTCGTATGATGGCCGAGGTACTCAAGTTTTCTGATGCCAAAGATCGTGGTGAAATTCCAACAGGTCACCCCTAACGGGGCAACAGATGGAGGAGGGGACGGTTAAAATAGGTGATTTTCGACCAATTTCTCACGAATTCTATGCCCTTTTATGCATCTATAATGTAAGTAAGTAAGTAAGGAAATTTATATACTGAGCCTGTAAATGTCGGGTTGATATATGACAGATTTTCAGTTTTATTTCATAAACTGGAGGAATTCATGAAAGGATGCAAATTTGCTGATGATGATGATGTTATCTGCATGACAGATGGCTAGCAGGAAGACCAAGATAACAATTTTCTGCTTTGAAGCAATGCTCTTCCTGGTGCATTTCAGTTGCAGGAGACTGTTAAGAAGTAACAAAATATGAAGTGCATATCTTGTGATTACCTATGTTAGTCTATAAACTGTTGGAATGACCCTTGTATGTTTAGCCATTTTGATAGAGCACCAGCTTATGTGACAGACAGACAGACAGACGGACGGGTGCAGAGGCATAGCATATAGCATAGCATATAGCACACTAGCATAGTGTCATATGGTAGAAACTATTCATGCATTCTTACAATAAGGAATGGCAGCTCTTTCTGTTATAGTGTCACCTATTTACCAACGTAGTGTCACACGGCGTGCAGTTGGCTGCACCACATACCCATCTGTCACTTGTATGGCATCAAGGATAGTTATATGTCCCGTGTGCATGGTGTTGATTGTCCGTTTGCTGCATTGTTGATGTCTTCTGGGACTTTGAGTTTGCTGCTGCTGCTGCAGGATGATAGCTGGTGAATTCATTAGTATAGATGGTCCCCGATGATCGTTTGTCTCTGTCGGATGAGTAGCAGAAAAATGCATAGGCATTGGAAATGATTCTTAGTAAAAACAGGCCTGGAAGCCACTCAGCCTCTGTAAAGTTTTTAGACTGCGTCACTTGCACTGCATAGATGCAGCTTGTTGCTACAGCTGTCGCATGTAGCGTGGTCAGTGTGTCTGTCTGTGTATTGATCACACCGGTGTGCTGTGCAAAAATGGCTGAACCGATCGAGTTGCCGTTTGGGGGGCTGACTTGCTTGGGCCAAAGGAACAAGGAACCATGCATTAGGTGGGGTGAAGATCCCCCATGGAAGGGGTAATTCTGTCAGTTGTCCCACGCATACTAGCATAGCATTGTGAGTCTCTACTGCGGTGTATGCCACAAAAGGGATCATTCAATCGTCAGTAATAGCATGCAGCAAAAGAATTATTCAGTCCTCAATAACGGCATGACAGCCGGGCTGCTGTAGCCGACTGCATTGCTCCCAATTTCTTGGTGTCACATTGCATCGTCCCCTGTGAAAAATGTGCACCCCCTGCAATGTGGCCTTTCGTCAAAATTCCTTGACCAGTTGTTCTGCGTTTTAAGTGAGTATTATGCATTGGACTAACGTAATAAGAGTGGTTACGTTGATGGACTTGCTCAGCAAGTTGACCTAGGTTCAGTCTCCCGGAGGTGCCTGAGTGGGGGGCACCTGTCCCAGTCCCCTCCTCACTGTACCACATGTGTCAAACCACCCATGCATTGGCTGTATGTTTTGCTGATATGGTGCAGTTAATGACCCATGTGTCCGACAGTGAATCACAAACGAATGTCGCCAATGGGTCAGTACACCTGCCCATGTAGCCCAGTGGTTAAACCATTTGGGTGCCATGTGCAGTAGGGCGTGATGCACTCAGTGGCTGGGGTTCAAACAGCCCGGGTGCACCCGCCTATGCACCTGATGAACAGGAAGATAGTCCCGGGCAGGAAAAAGGGTTTGACGATGTTTTCTATAAACTGTGACCATTGCTGACGCCTTGATTAGCAGTGTCAAGGTGTTAGCCACGTTGACGTGAGCCGAAGCAGATAGACGTGGCAAGTCCACTGACTGGCGAAGCGTCAGTCAGGGCTAGCGCTGCATAAGCGTCAGTCCGGGCTTAGCCAGACAGTAGGCCATGCCTAGAGGGGCGTGCTATAGAAATACCTGACAAGCTGTTTACTCCTACACAAGCCATCCTTCACCCTACACGTCACGCATAAACCCAACTCACATACACCAACCAATTCCCTTCCTTTCCTGGGTTAGCGCATTGGACTGACATAAGGTCTCAGTGCGGGAGTAAAGAGTAGGCTGGACCTCTGCCTGCAGTAACGAACGAAAGTGGGTCGGTACTCTGACATTGTTGGTTGGATGACAGCAAAGAATCTTGTGTCACTTGTCCGCAGAGGTGGTGGTGATGGTCTGCAGTGAAAGGGTTAAGGTGATGTCTGTCACCCGGGTGACCTGTTATTATATTGTCAAGAAGACCATCAGTGGCAGTGCATGTGATGCCTTACTTTGTTCATTCTTGTCTGTAAAATGTTAACTGATGGTTGCAATGATGCAGTGTTTCAGAGTTAATAACCGACTTCCCCACCAACTAACTGATTCAGAGTTCATAAACAACTTGTAAGTTTGTGTTATTCGTATTTGTTGTGCAACAGGATCTGGAAAAGCCGCCAATTGATCTGGATGTTGGGTCTGATGCTGTGGTTTGTTGACATTTGTCTACATCTCAGATTTCTAGCGTTAAAATAACTTGCACTTTTTCAGTGTGATCGAAAATTTAACAGCTGGGTGTTTGAGTGATATGGAACTCACTTTGTGTGTGACACTTTGTGTGTGACACAAACGATTTGTTGCCATCGGGAGGGGCATATTACTTATGTGCTCTAGAAACGCCCCGTCTGACATTGCCAAGCCATCAGATGCTAAAAGGTAAAGGTAAAGGCTTCCCTTACTCGCTACCAAGCATTGCGCCTGGAGCTGATCCCGGTGCATATGCAGTTAGCCCGCAGGTGACTATAAGTCATTCACACGGCGGTAGGCTGCCATTACTTTCCGCCAGGCCTGTGCCAGCCACAGAGCATCACCTCCTCTTGGCCGGTACCAAGTTATACTGCTTGGTGAAAGAGGCACATAGATGTGAACAACTTGCCCAAGGTTGTTACACAGCTTTGCCCCAAGTAGGATTTGAGCACATGAATCCCACGACCTGTTCATCACAAGTGCAACGCTCTACCCGTTGCGCCACAGCGCTACCCATCAGTTGGAGGAATGTCAAATGGTTACTTATAAGGTGGAAAGTACCAGGTGGTTTCAGTATTTGTCTCACATTTTTATTGTGTATGTTAGTCTGTTAGTCCCGTGTCGTCAAAAAGCCGTTGAACTCAGGCTGGTTATCGATGTTACTCATCATTAGGTCACGGCTTCTACAATCAAACCCATTCACATGTTATGTGAGGTCATATGGGCTAGATGTCCTTTCTTTTACCCTCCCAACAGTAACAATGGGCTGAATGCAGTACAATGAACTATGAAATATTTTTAGTCTGTTGCTTAATAGTAGGACCACCACTGTGTTCATTGTACCCGAATGCTTATGAGCATCATTTATAGTCTGGTTGGATAATGTACGTCATGATTGTTTTTTTGAGATTAATTTCTTGAGTGTGACAGTATTTGGCCCTGTGTCTCTAAATTAAGACTTCTGGCATTGCACAAGCGTGCATGTTTGTTATGTTAAGTTATTTGGCCCTGTGTGGGCTCAAGGCAATCCCCCTACTCCATACTCTTTTCACTTCCCCACCTTCCACTCTATTATTTAGTATCCTGTACTTTTCCCTTTTTTTCTTACTTGCTTCATTTCTTTTCTGCTTTTCCATCCCTTCCAATTCTACCAGAATAGTCCCACTCTCTTTCCATGCCGGATGTCGTAGGAGGCGACTAAACCTGGCTTTAGTTTTTTTTGTTGATTTTATGTTATATGAATTTTTTAGTTAAAAATGCATGCTAGCTTTTGTCGTATTTGATTTAGTTTGGTCTTGCGGTATGATAGTTGTTTTTCCTGTTGTAGGCGCTAGAGTAATAATTTAAATGAGCCTCTCGATTCCTTTTTCTTTTTGGGTGGCTGGTCAACAAAAAGGCGGCCAGGGTTGAAGTTAATATGTCGCTGGCCTTCCTTCACTGAGTAGGGATAGCTCTCCACCCTTGACCTTTTGTCTCTGATATAACCATATTTGTGCTGAAAAGGGACTTTAAACTCCAACTAATTATTTATTTATTTGTAAAAATCGGGCCGAAGTTAATGATAAAGAGTGTGATGTATGCTGTCACGTAATACTTTGAGGTTTATGATGTTAGGAGGTGGAGTCGTTGGCAAACAAGAGTCTGAACAACGCGTCATCTGCGAGCAGTGACGACATTGTTGCTTCGTCCTCGTCAGATGCAAGTTTTTGTTCTGACATTGCTGACAGTCTCGAGAAATTGGCCACCACGTCCACAACGGCCAGTAACGCAGTCTCACCAGCAGCCACCAGTGTGAGCTCGCTGCCATCCAATAGCATCATCTCATCACCACTGTTTCGGAAGGCTTCATCGTCAACAGTTACTCCGACTTGTTCCCCATCTCATACTACAAGACCACATCATGGTAAGAATGGAGCAGAGTCAGTTTGAGCTTGTTGATAGCTGGGGTGTTTTCAACACTTCCTGAGAATTTCCTAAGAATTAAAGTCTTGCTAAGGTTTTTTCCCACGGTCGTTCCGATGTCAGACAGTTGAGAATTCCCAAGAACGATTTAAGAAAATTCCTTGGTCAATTTTATAAACGTTTCTTAGCACTTCGTACGTTTCCTACAGCCACAGGTTTGTAGTCATTATATTACTGATTTTCCTAAGTTTTTCTGGAGTTTTTCTTAGCTTTTCCTATGAACTTTTGAGAAGTATGAATTGTTGTTTTCCTAAGCATTTCTTTAGTAAATCTTAAACAAAAGTTACTTTTGAGAATTAGTCCCCAAGTGTTTGACCACTAAACATGTAAATCCTGTAGCCACCAATTCCTGTCCCTTTGGATATGTAGGGCCCGAACCTGAGTCTGCCAGACTGGTTCTCTGTATAAGGAATAGTTGGTGAAATGATTAAGGAGTCCTTTACATCATACATGAACTACTCCAATATAGCAGTTAATTACTTGAAGATGCTGGATTCTACTTACACACAGAACCAGTCTTGGGTGTGTAACCAGCCGTTTAGGTCAACGGAGCCTCTACAATACCAGACCATACCTTACCTCCCCGAGTGGCGTGGGAAATGAGTAAACACTATTAGCCAATAGGCAGTGGCGTTGCTCTTTGGCTGGGAAAGTCTGGCTTAGCACTGGCCATGTATCAGAGACGCTGGTTTATCCACCTTCAGCATCAATGGCCTAGTAAGGAACAGAGATAAGCGCGCCACATACACTCCTCCATGGTTACGATATTCTTTACGCTTTTTCTCAGATCTGCTAGCGATCACTGACTGATGAAACGATCAGACTTCTTAATAATGTCACAGTCGCAGTATAGTTTCGGACCATTTTTACCGTGCGATGCTATGCTATTGCGATATATGCTGTCATCGAGTGTCCGTTTGTCTGTCCGTCCGTCTGTCACAAAGTTGATGTTCTACGAATATGGCGTGGTTAGGTCACATGTACCATTTAAATTTTGGTGGGCACTAACCATATGAGTTGTCATATCAATCGTCTCAGGTTCTGTCAACTTAAGTGGACGGTCAGTGTGATAAACTGGAGACCGTCGTCAGTGACCAGTTTATCACGCTGACCATCGACATCTGTGTACAGCATGGTGGGCACGAGGCACAGCATCGCGCAGGTCTGTCAGTGGCAGCGGAGACTTGTTAGTTAATGTAGTCTACAATCTACATGATTACTTTCAGTAAGACTTTGGATGTAGTAAGTAATATTGTCCGAAGGCTGTTACATTTGCTGGAATGTTTGCAGGTGTTCGTGTAAAAAGGTCATTGTCGGTTTTGGTTGAAGTCATTTATTGGCTCAATAGGTAACTTTGTTTAAATAATATAATTACATATCTATTGTAAAGTTAAGCTAAAGTTTCGTGTGTCTGTACCTGGTCTTGAAGCCAATTAGTTTTCAGGATCGTATGGATGTGCATGCAATGTATCTCAGAAGTGTGGCATTTAATAACTAGAATTTCATTACTATGCTTTTGCCACCGGACAGTGTCATTAAAGCCATTATGTTTTCTGGCTGTCGCCCGCAGCATTTGTTCGTTAGTCAGGACAGGTATTGTTACCGCAAAGTCTCATGAACGCCTTGAACAGGCAATATTCAATAGCCCATACTGATGACCTGTTGAAATTCTGTAGGTCAAAGGTCAAGGTTACAGCAGGTCTTCAAGGTGACAACGCTGGGGCGTCAAGGTCCATTTTCCAGTTTACAAATTTCTTCCTTGCATGCACAAATTTAATGGTCTCTGTTCCAGGTGTGTCTGGATTAGCCGGTGACCCGTTGATGTGGAGGGAGGATTGATGTAAAATGTGTTCTTGCTGGTGGCAGACACAGCTTTAAGTCACTGAACTCCTTCGTTCTTCTACCAGTTGAAATGTTCATTTGTATCTGATGCTCAAGAGTTCTGCAGATAAGCAGATGAGGCATGCTACTAGTCTGCCACAACAAATTGACTTCTGATGGAATGTATCTGGCTTTGTGTCTTGGCTGTACACTGCCAGACATTGTGATTTGGTGAGAGAATTGCTTTTATGTGTCACAGAATGCTGCGGAATAATTCAAAATTTAGGCCCCATATGGGCCAGGGGCAATCACCCCTCATCCCTTTACTTCCCCACCTTCTACTCTTATCTTTTAGTATCTTTTACCTTTTCCTTTCTTACTTGCTTCATCTGTTTCCTTGCTTTTCCACCCCTTGCCATTCTACCAGAATACTCCCACTCTGTTTTCATGACGTATGTCATAGGAGGCAACTAAACCTGGCTTTAGTTTTTTTGTGTTGATTTTCTGTTATACGTATTTTTAGTTAAGGACGCATGCTTGTTTTTGTCATATTTCATTTAGTTTTGTCTTCCAGTGTGATAGTTGTCTCCCCGTTGTAGTCGCTAGCATAATAATTTATATGAGCCTCTCGATCCCTATTTGGGTAGCTGCTGACCAAAAATGCGGCCAGGGTTGAAGTTAATATATTGCTGGCTTTCCTTCACTGGGTGGGGATAGCTCTCCACCCCTGACCTTTTGTCTCTGATATAGTCATCTTTGTGCTTAAAAGGGACGTTAAACTCCAATTAACTAACTAATTCATAATTCAGTTTTAGTGTATTTTGTGTTGTTTATTGCTACTCTGACACAGCTCACCGGCATCAATAATCGCTGTGGGTTTTCTTGGGAACCTGTTGGATCACTAATGAACTGGTAAACTCAGAAAATTGCTTTATAATGGCAGTGTGTGTCCATGTTTGAGTGTATCGATGCAAAACATGTTACATGTGTACTTGCAGTTTGCCGCGGACAAACCTGTTTCTGATTGTGTCCTCTGTGTTGTAAGTGCTAGTCCTCTTTGTTTAACGATTGCACAGATTTTATGCCGCAGACTGTGGAATGTGTGGATGATATACACAATGTAGCCAGTAGAGGTGGCGCAGTGTCACAACGGGTATAGCATTGGACTTGTGATCAACAGGTTGTGGGTTTATATCCTACTCGGGGCAAAAGCTGTGTAACAACCTTGGGCAAGTTGTTCATACCTATGTGCCTCTGTCACCAAGCAGTATAACTTGGTACCGACCAAAGGGCTGTGATTCTCTGCAGCTGGGAAGGTAACAGCAGGCCTTGCAGAAAGTAATGTCAGCCTACCGCCGGGTGGATGACTGCCGGTGTACAGGCATTCAGCCCTGTGGACTGTCTGCCTGTACACTGGGATCAGCTCCGGGCCCAGCGCTTGGTAACAAGTATGGGAAGCCTTTACTTTTTTAGCCAATAGAAAACATGCATTTAACTTTAATGTCTGTATATGATATTTTAACCGTGTCAATCAGGTCGCATGCAGTTTCACCCGTAAACATTTCCCAGCACATTGTTAGTGAATTGTTTGCCACTTAAAGTTAACTTTGTGGAATGATGTAAAATGGAGAACGGTCACTGGACGGGACATTTGGCTTAAAACGTTAATGACATATAATCCATCAACTTTATATTATTTGCTATGGCTCTTTAATTATTACCATATAACAAGGTTCAACTTACACTGGGATGAAAGTTTGGCCATTTTTACCATGCGACGCTATGCTATACTGTCATCATGTGTCCGTCCATCTGTCTGTCACAAGTCGGCGTACTACCAAGGTGGTTAAACCTAGGATCATGCAAGCAAGCTGTAGAATAGCCCATGGATTCTGGTTTTCAATTGCCAAAGAAATTGGAAAAATTTCAATGGCGACATTCGAAAGAGAGGCGCCAAATATAGATGCGGTGGGTTAAAATGCTTTTTTCATATAGCTGTGCAGCAGTTGACAAGATTTCAACTGACATTGTGTCACTCGGTCTCTCTGCTGTAGCTGAGCGTCTTGTTCGATTATGCATAACATCTTAAGTGTTATGTTGTTCTGTTGAGGGTGCTGACATTGTGCTGATGTGGTGTTTGTGGACGTGACAGGGTGCTGATATTGCTGTGCTCGGCTGGCCTACTGACATACAAGCTTGTACAGTTGCAGGCGCGACTTGATGCTGGTCTGCGTGGCTGGTCCATCGCAGGTGACGTCAACTCCCCCGCATCCTTGACTCAGATCCACCGGTCAGTCAGAGCACACACACGATAAGCAATGGAAGTGTTGCATGATACGGAAAAGACTATTATCATTGGAGAGTGGGTGTAAAGGTGGCAACTACACAGTGAGTCAAAAAACGGACCCCTATTACTTTCTGGCAAGGCTTCATCAAAAAAGCATAGATGTCGGTAATTTTTGACGGCGACAGTTGCACTTCATTGGTTTGTGCGCATTTGCAAGTGACACGTTTAATGCTATTGAGAACCATTTGCAGTTTCCATGGCAATGACAGCAGACGTGTGGGCTGACTTTGAACAGGCGAATGTCGACAAAGCAATTGACCAGTGGAGAAAATGACTCCGGGCCTTTATGAAGGCCAAAGGAGAACACTTTCATATACATGTACACTATGTCTCAAAAAAGCAATTCACTTGACTTTTGATCATAACTTCGGCAAGTGTAGACCGATTTCCAAAAAAATACTTTCACTGACAGGTTCCCAAGGAAACTCTCTGTGTAACTTATGGGGTCTTCCACCTCACCTTAATTGTGTTGCTGCATTACCTTGCAAAATTCAGCCATTTAAAATAATGGCTGAACGTTTACTCCTACCATCAAAAGTAATCAGTTTCACTTGAACCCTAACCAAACTTAACAACCTTCAGATGACAAATGCTACAAAAATATTGCAGTAATGATTTACTTAATGTTTGTGCAGTATGTGAAGCACAGAATGCAGATAAAGCAACACGGTAACACGTAACTTTGACCATGCCAATTGGATACTGCATACAAAATTTGGCAACTCTCACTTCATCTGTTCTGGAGATACAATAACGGGCATCAAAATTCAGACGGAATGCAACGCAATATTACTACTTGCTGCGTTTGTAAGCTATGCTGTGTTTCCTGCTGCAGTGCCTCGCCACACAAGCCATGCTAGTAACACCGGTTTTCCCTGCGTCGCTTTCCTGCAGTCGATGCTGCTGATGACCATTGGTTTTTCCGTATGTGACGTTTTTCCCAGTCAGCCAGCAACAAAAAGACTTTGCTTGTGAGTGCTGGCTGGCTTGTTCTAGTTGGCATCATGATCAGTGACAGGAGTACTGATGGTGTGTCATTGTCAGCAGCAAGTTGCAGCATGACTTGTACATGGTACGACACGAGCGTGAGATGTCAACGGTTCAAGAGATTCACGCCGTGCTTCAGGCTCACGTCCAGCTGCTGGACCAGGTCAGTCAGCTGTCCACGGCCACTTTACACGTGCGTGCTTTGCAAGTATCCCATTGGTCTGGAGAGAGGATTGATGCAAAACGTTCTGTGGTTGAATGCCAGCCACTCAGTGAAAATTGGCCTTTCTTCAACCACTTTATGGAAGGGACACTGCTACTTTCATTCCTGCCGTCCAACACTGGTTATCGTGATTTCTGGGTAATGAGTGTAACTTCTTTATAGCTAAAATTTGAACACAACTAAAAAGGCTTCCCATACTCGTTACCGAGCGTTGGGTCCGGAGCTGATCTGGGTGTACAGGCAGTCGGCTTGTATCCACCAAGTGGTAGGCTCTTTCCGCCTGGCCTGTGGTTATCTTCCCAGCGCCCCTTCGCTGGTACCAAGTTATACTGCTTGGTGACAGAGACACATAGGTGTGAACAACTTGCCCAAGGTTGTTACGCAGCTTTTGCCCCGAAGAGGATTTGAACCCATGTCCTGTTGATCGCAAGTCCAACGCTCTACCCGTTGCACCACTGCACTATCTTAAGTACAATTAGTTTGTTGTAAATTAACTTATTAATGTCGGATGAAATTGTAGCATAATTAAAAACTAACAGTATAACTGCTTTTAGTTAACGTTTGCTTCTCACTGTAACTCAGCCTGGCCATCCCTCCATGGTTAGGCACAATGAGAATTGACCGACTGTGTACTGAACTACTGGCCCAGGAAGTCATATGAGCAGGTTTAGTAGGGCGACCAGCCTCACGTAATTAAATTCTGTCTTTCGTACTCGGTCAATGAAGCTAGTAAGAGAATGTCATGCATGTTAATGCAAAATGATGATCTGCATAGCTTGCTATTGCCATAATCCTTTGATGTACCATGTTCACTGGTACTGTGTCTGTGTCCCCCCAGTTTGGAGGTTGGACCGGGTTTGCTGAAAGAGAACCTCCTGTGAAAATCGGAGTGATGTTTTGTTCACGGTGGTTGCCCTTCCTGTGAGAGCCCAGTGAAGAGTGTCAGATCACTGAAGAAAACTCGAAGCACTGATGTCAACCATAGACAGTCTCTCACTGGCGTTCTCTGGGGCTGTAATGTGCCCCGATTCATTCGTTGGTTCTGGTGCTATATAAGTCTCGTTTACTGATTGACTTATTTACTTCCTTAATTTACTTCCTTAAGAATAGGCCTGTGCCGTTTCCAGGCCAGAGTTCATTAGAGGCGACCAACCCTGCCATTGTAGTTTGTGTGTGTGTCTATTTTGTGTTACGGTATATTTTGTTATGCATGTATCTCTGCTTTTGTTGAGTTAGATTTAGTTTTTTAGTGTCAAGCCAAGAGATTATTGGCTAGGAAGAACGTCTCTGAAATGACCTATTATTGTGTTGAGTGAAACGTAAAACATTAACTCAATCAGTCAGTCAGTTTCACTGGGTTTATCATGTCTTATTCGTTACCAGACTGCTGACAAGAAAAATATCTTGTGCCACAAAGATTGTGCTGATATGAGAAGGGTAAGTGCATGATTTCACGCCTTGGTACGAGCTGTATTAAAGGCCAAGTGGTCACAAACAATGATATGAATGTTGCTGTGATGAATCGTTGTAGGTGAATGAGGCACTGAAAGGTCTATACACGTGGGTCATTAGAGACCAGAAGTCAACTAGTGACAACTCGTAACAACTATTTGCCGATGAATTTTTCTTCCAGTGTGATTCAGTTCTTTATGTGCTCGTAATTCGTCGACATGAAATCCACACGGTGATGCATATCTACATGTTGCTGTCATATTATAGTATTAATAGTCACATTATTGGACATTTTTACTGTTGTATAATGCCATACTTTAGCTTCGTCATGCCATATTGTCCATACGTTGTGTGAATAGCTCTGTAACGTGTTTTATTGTTTCAGTGTTATGTTGTTATTTATACATGGAAACTAAGTTTATTGTGTTGATTTGTATGTAATTAATTTAGTAAGTAACACACAGTGTTGAGTCGTCTGAATGAATTTTGTGCACATGCTAATTACTAGAACTTCGGAACTGTCATAGTTAGTGCAGAAAAGCTAGAGTATTTGAAACTATTCCAGCTTCCTTTACTGTACCTAATGTAATGGCCAAAATGTTAAAGTACTGTGTGGCAGTCAGCACATTGCTGTGTAATGATCTTGTGGTTTGCATTGTTGAGTCCACTGAAGGACCAAACAGCAGACCCGGCTGTTTTGATGCATTTAAGTCAGGCTGAATGTTTAGTGAGACTGAATAGCCAGACTTGTGCAGTTTCCGATCCCAGTCCGCTATTCTGAAGGGCTGCTATTCCAATAGTGAGGCCCATAACTGTAAACACTAAACCGTACTAACCCTAACCCTGGCGGACCTTTGGAATAGTGGGTCGATACCCAACTTTTCTGGAGCTAAAAAGCAGATCTGGCTGTTGTGAAGGCCGGCAAGACTGAGTCGCTGGAAGTTTGTACAGTTTTCTTGGAGCCAGAAAGCGTGCGTGATGCGTTATTAAACATTGCAGATGGTATGACTGATGCCGAGCAGTGACTTGGCAGCTGATGTTGTTGATAATGGCTATGATGCTGCCCCAGTCTGCTGCTCATGACCCGTACAGACTACTGACTGTTCTGCTTTTTCACTCACACTGTCTTGGTTTCTGTCATTAATCCTCGTCGACTACTTACCTGGAAGAGTGGGCAAAGTTTAAAGGAAATGGGGTACAGTTAAGGAAAAGTTGGTGAATTTCATACTGCGTGGAGAGCGATCACCCAGTAACTGGTCGACATCTCCCTGTTTCGTGTTCATTTACGAGTTGTTAATTGCACATTTGTTGTTCAGGCCAAAACCAATGTAGTTCCATTAAACTGAAATGTCTGTATACAGCTATATATTCCATGTAACTTATAGGTTTGTGGCACATTTTTGTCATTCAGATAATCTCAGTGTTATATGCGGTGTCTTGTCGTCTGATACTGATAATAAAGCAACCAGCCGTGAATGATGGCTTCGCTTGCAATGTCTCCCAGACTGTGAAAGTGTCACCTTCACCTTGAATTAGAAGTTCTAGAAAACTTTGCTTGACCATTTCAGCCATTGCTAAACCCGTCCACACCAGCAACAGTATCGAAGCAAAATTGTCGAATGCTACAAAGTCGAATGTTGCTTTGACAAAGTTGAACGTTGCTTCGACATTGGTGCCGTTTTTGGCAACGATGTCGAAGCAATAGGTAACATAGTTGCCAGTTATGTTGCTGGTGTGAACTGGGCTTTAGCCGACTGTATTCAATACATTGTGCTCTTGTATTCCAGAACTTGTCGATCGTGTGTTGCATCTGATCTATGTCTAATGATGAGTGTACATCTTCATTTACTACTCTGTTCCGGGAAGTCAGTGTACATTTGTAACTTTGTTTGTTTGTTGGTTGTTCAATCAAAGGCAGACTTTAGTCAGAACGTGATTTTGTAGAGTGTTATTTTAGTGTCGGTTATTAGATTTAGCTGCAGATACACAGCTTATATAACGATGTATCTTTGTCCAGTTTCCACATTCATCGTTAAGTTTTTTTTGTCATTCACTCTGTTTTCCATTCTGCATCTGCTCATTATGTATCTTGCGAACCAAATGGAGTCCAGAAGTTAATTTACTGTAGTTGAACTCAGAACAAACTGAGCCAGAATCTTGTTAAAAGAACGAAAGCAAACAAACACCATTGCAACATTAGTTCGGTTTAGTTCAATGTTGCACGGCAACCCAAGTATCGCAGAATTTCTGTGCTGCTGTCCCACAAAATTAGTTTAATAATAAATAATAATTTGAGAATCAGTAATATTATTATCAGTGTATTTATCTGTTGATGATGGAAGATGAAATTGTCCTGTGCAAGCCATCATTTTCTCAAAGATTTCCCTGTGAGGTTCCAGGATAAGCCAGGGTAACTCCAGAAAATGGGCAATGTCAACAACAGACTTGGCAACTGCAGAAAAAATAGAAGACTCAAGACCACAACATACTCTCAGTGGCTTCCCAAACCAGTAGTCATCATCACACTTTTGTCTGACTCATTTCAAATATTTTAAATACAACTTTTGACAACCCTTGGCGTTTAGTGACCAGACGCCACTCTTGCTACTGCTGTGCCACTTTGCTCAAACTGACTTACAAGTGACATGTCCAAAATTCCACGTGTTTTGGGACATTTTGCTGTGTTTCCTTTGGCCATAATTTTTGTGACTATTCTGTTATTATATATGTCTGGCATAACTTATTGCATCATGAGTAATGCTGGTCAGTTGGCTAATTTGTTGCGGTTCCATAGTCACTACAATGACCAGTTTTTTGTCCACAAAGGGAAGATCTGGTCACGTGGATGTGTATTTTACTTACTCTAGGTATGCAATCTAAACAGTTGAAATTACTGTTACTATTAGTTGTCAATCACAATCTACTTCTTACATGTTACTCTGCTTAGGTAAATGTAATTGTTTTGCAGTGATTTTTACTGCCATCAGATCTGAGAAACTATTTGCTTAGCCTTTAAACAGCTGAATTGGCTTCATATTTTCTAACAGCATTTCTCTGGCCTCCTCGTGCAATGGCCCTGTAATGTTGCCATTTTTGTTCGTTTTACTGCAGCACAACATTCTACGACGTCAAGTAAGTAAGCAGACCACAGTTAATAATTAGTTTTTTACAGAGTTGACATGGTATTTATT
>Ga0209363_1000574_pt1 | contig 14877 bp, 9 predicted proteins | sample WorMetexBAHAMAS3_FD_187385 | JGI IMG/M metagenome (GOLD analysis project Ga0209363, IMG submission 187385) | Marine gutless worms symbiont microbial communities from Max Planck institute for Marine Microbiology, Germany - Inanidrilus exumae... | ecosystem: Host-associated > Annelida > Digestive... | reverse complement strand
GACCGGCACGCCGCCGCCGACTGTGGTGACTTCGACGCCGCCAGACTGAAACAACACCTGGACGCCGGTAAACATTGCCGTAAAATAACTAGAGGAATTAACCGACATTCACCAGAGCGCCGCGATCCACGCCGGCAATGATTTTTGTTGTATCTCGTGACCTTGACCGTTAACCTTTTGAACCCAAAATTAGTGAGTTTCCAGGACTCACGGTGGAACATTTCTGTGCCAAGTTCGATGATTCTAGCTGCATTGGCTTTTGAGATATCTTTGGGAAAACAGGCAGACAGACAAACAAACACACAAGCGCCGTTGAAAACCCTATCTACACGACTACCGTCATGCGAATGCGTTCCAGGAAGACCCGAGGTGCTGCTCTCCCCCATCTTTCTATTGCCTCAACAATAGCTAGTGTCCCGAAATTTAAGGCTCATATGCCTCAGACTGGAAAACGCCATGTAACCTCAACTACTTCATTGCACGATAATTAATTGATGAATATATCTCTATGAACAGGAGGCGTATAAAAGCTTCTGGTGTCGTAACGCCCTGTTTTCACTACCGACAACCATTCAGTCGCTGTCTTATCGCATGATGCGAACGCTGCCGGCTATTAACCCGTTAAGCCTACAGATATCATTGCTCCATTTGCTAGGCAGCGAGAAGAAACCGACCAGTGCCCACTACAATGGGTCAAAGTCACTGTGCCAACCGTAGAAACATGCCTGTCAACCGTTAATTTATACGTATACTATTCAAAGGTTATTACATTACTGTCTTTATGAAATGTGTGCCTCTGTATTACTTAGAGTTTTGTCGACGGATTTTAGTGCATTCATTGTGTCAGCAGGGGAAGGATAGAATATACTGCTTTGGGATGGGGCTATAGCGCCGAGTTATGGCGTCTGGCGAGCACGGTAGCGCTAGCCTATAGTGGGGTCTGAGGGCTATGGTCCAATGTGTTCCAGGCCTATCCAGGGCAAAGCCCCTGGTTATGGGATTAGGAGGCGAAGCCCACCCCTTAAAGCTGAAAACAATTTAAAAACTAAATGAGCAATATTGCGCTCTGGATTTAACTATTTTTATATTTGACCTTTTGGTGTTTACCGATATTTAGTCCATTAAGCCCCTTGTTCTTGTCCCTGAGTGTCAGAAATTCACTGTTTAGAAAAAATCCACTTTCTGACAAGTGCAGCAAGAAAAATATACGGCGGACAAAAGGCGGGATGAACTGTGGTATAAAGGAAACAGCAACAGCAGCGACTGTAAGAGTTAAAGTGTCGATTCCATTCACCAGATGGCCCCACTGAGCGCCGCTTGACCGCCAAGTCGCGACTACCGTATCTTTGATTTATCTTCATTCTTTCCGTCGTTGAAACGTGACATGCCCAGCCGCTGTAGCTGCCTACTTGAGGTGATCTATTGCAGTCTGCAGCGATTGTGCTCACCTTACTGTGCTATATTCCACGCATGCTGTCTAGAAGTCGAATTTTATAAATTTCAATTTTTTGAAGTTTGCGTGATATAGCAGTGTTAAAATGCCTGCATCTGCATTAATTTACGTTATAAATTGAAGTAAACCAAGAAGCTCAGCTATCGCAAAGGGGGCGCGCGATGCGCGATGTCGGTTGAAATGTTGTCAACTGCTACACAGCTGTATACCAAAATCTCATTTGAAAAGGCTTGCATTATTGGCGAATGACCTTGAAGGTCACTCAAGGTCATTGCCGTTATTCGATAGGCCATATATGCAATGCAACACTTTTGCTAGTGGTATATAGTGGCCTAACCTTGCGCCGAAATATTATCACACGCACAGTCACGTGACTGCCTATGACCTTGAGAAGTCCTTCAGTTTCGTTAAGACAGCTGAAATTACAAGAGACGTGCTATGACTGGTTCAGTGTGTAAACAGATCGTAGTTAATGCACGCTATATTTTCTGAAATATGAGAGTTAGAAAGGCTTACGTTAAACAGCAGAAGTGACGTTTAAGGTCACTTTTGCTGAATGGCACCAACAACAATAACCTTCAATGACCTTGAAGGTCACTCAAGGTCATTGGTATTGGTGCCATTCTACAGGCCACATACGATTTCCTATTAGTCATACATTTCAACTTTGTCTCAATATTGCACCGTTTCCGAAATATAATCAGTTATGTCCCAAAATTTAAAGAGGCCACGTGACCCTTTTAGGGGCAGTTTGTCCTCTTTGGGCTAGGACTTGCTGCGATCAACCGACCTATTAAATTAGAAGTCTTTATCTTCACCGATTACGATTATATGAATGCATTGAAAGGCAACGCAAAATGTGGAAAAATAGGGGGTGGTTTGAGGTATACTTTGGGGTCACTAAAGGTCATTGAAAATAACACCGTACGATAGAGCGTATACGAGTTCCTGTTAGCCTTTCAGAGTAAATACGTCCCTAACTTGCACCGTTTTCGAGATATAGGCCTAACGAGATAGAAAATTGCCAATTAGCAACATAATAGTGTAGGCTACATTATCGTCATCTTCGTCGTCATTGAAGAGCATTTAAGTTATTTTGATATCTGATAGAGTTATTTGTTTACGTGTGTGATGTTAAGTGGAAAGTCAGTCTCGCAGCCACCACGGCAGTGTGCTTCCGTTCGTCAAGTTCCTCCAAGACCGGTCGCTGCTGGCGCTCTACGGCCGGCTGTTCGCCGGACTTCCGGCGCACGCTCCTGCCGTTCCGTTTCCACTTCCGGTTGCCGACAGGTCCGCACGTGGAATCGACGACGACTCCAAGCCGCCGGCGTCCTCGTCGCCGTCGTCGCTGCGTGGCTACGGGTCGACGGCGGCGTCGCTACGGTTTCGTCCGTACGTCCTCGACTCTTTCCACCAGCGACACGTCCACGCCGCCAACCACCGCTAGACCGACGCATGTCCAGGGGCATACGCAGGATTTCTGTTTCCGGTGGGGCTTGGATGGGAGCTTATAATGGGGATATGGGGGCGGAGCCATCAGTAACGTCCAGAACCCCTGGTCACGGGGTCAGTATAATAGTATAATAGCGGAGCCCTCTTGGGTGAAAGCCATTTTGCTTTCGAACGTCCGACGAAAGCAGCAGATTTGCCTCATTTTTTCCCCTGAATTTTGCTAAAACTTTCCTGCACAAAGTATTCGACTCTGCATTTCGGTGGGACGTAGCCCCTTCAGCTCCTTGCGTACACCCCGGCACCTGCCACCTGCAGTCTAGCACCTAATCAACGAAATGCGAGGTTTAGTCGGAAGTCCCATTATTTTCTTCTGCCAAAATGAGCGTTTTTGTAGCTCAAAATGCACAAAACAAGTATGCCGCTCCTTTGTATACTCGGATCAACATGTACGCTGGCCGCGTCGCATGCTGCCCCCTGATCAACCACGTCGAGTGCGCGCTGCACGCTTATTAAGGTTAGAAAAAGACGGGACGGACAGACAGACAGACAGACGGACGGACGCCAGAACGTTACATTACGAGGTGCCCGCCCGCCCTGCGTGTATGTATATGTGCAAACAGTCAGCTGTCGGCAGATTGTCTTGCGACTGGGCATGTCGCTAAAACAGTTTGAACAGTTAGTAAGCCAGCAGACTTCGCCCCGGTACCGCCACCTGTCTAACTCGATGAAACAAACGCGTCGTCTCTGATTCTGCCCTATTCCCTCCATTATATGAAAATGTGTGTTGTCATCCACAACACCGGTAGTACATAACATATTGCTTAGCCGTCAGAAAAGGACCGAGTCACGGCCACAGGTAACGTGCACAGAAAATGTCATGAAAGTTTGACGTGTTGTTTTAGGCGTTATGCCGGCTATGACACGAACGCCTGTCTGATGGCATTTGAGTCTGTTACGAAATTGCACCATGCATTAACGGAAGCACACGTAGATAATTTTTACATGCGGTTGCATACTTCTAGGCCAAAGGTGTCTGTATACCAAAGCGCATCGGCATGACGCCTTTTCTCTTCGACAGCTGAGTTCTTAATCAGCAGTCAAACGTGCCATCGACATATCATATTACTATATCAATATCAAAGCAAACTTAAGTCCCGTCCACACCAGCAACAATGTCGAAGTAACGTTCGACTTTGTCGAAACAACATTCGACTTTTTCGAAAACAATAGTTCGACTTGTAGTATTCGACAGTGTTGCTTCGACATTGTTGCTGGTGTGGACAGGGCTTTATACAGCGCCATGAAGCAAGCGAAACGGTAGCGCTTGTAGGCATAAATTGTATATACATGTACATTGTGTTATGCATAAACAATTTACATTGTTATTTGCCTCAGGTCGAATAATGGTGCCTTAATGTTGATTATTGTGATTTTTTTTCCGTCATGCAATCACGAATATACTAGACCATACGTCAAAAAAGTTCTTTTTTTCATCGGTGGCCTGCAAAGGGACGCTGAAATCGAAGGAGTATAGAAAATGCGGGAGTAGGCTGTAGCGGCTGAGGAAAGTACACCGTACGATTTAACCCTATATATAAGTGGAAAAAATACTTTGATCAACTCTGTATTATATTGTTACGTATTCGGCGGTGAGTCACCGCACAAAACCAAAGATGTATACGAGAAATATAAAATATTAATAAACTGCAACTAGATTTGCAAAGTACACAGGTTAACGTCAGAAAACTGACCGTGAACAGCAATGATGTATAATTTGTGTATCCTTGCGTCTGCTCCTTTGAAAACGTCTTTTAAAATGTTAACTGAAAAAAATGATAAATTCACGTTCAAAAGTCATTTTTAATTGACAAACAGGAGTGTACCAAACATTACAGGTTAAAATTTAACAGCGAAATTCGCTTTTCATACTACGTCCTTCTGCGTTTTCCAATCCTGTATTTTTGATCCTTGTTCTTTTTCCAAAACTCCTGCGTTTTCGGTCAACTCCGGTCCGAGGCGCCATGCCTGGCTATGTTGTTGGATGTGTTCCTCGTTTGAAATGTTTGACTACTGAAAATAGCGCCATTTGATAGAGCACACACCAGTTCATTTTAGTTTTCCATAGCAACTATGTCCCTATCTTGCCTTACCTCTATTTGGCGCCCGTTGGGGGTGACCCTGTTGGAATTTCGCCTATAGATCCTCGTTTGAAATGTTTGACTACTGCCGTTATAATTATGTTACTGATATTATACTGTGATGATCCCGTCTGCGTTTGTAGTCATTAGTAAAATCGCGCGAGTAGGGTTACAATGTTATGTATCTGTTAACCGTGATTACTCTATGCTCATTTCTATGCTGCTTTCTTAGAATGTTCACCTTTGTAGGCCTATACGTATAGATGTAGATAAATAAGCAATGAACACTGTTTAAAATGGTGCCTTATACAAGTGACCATTTGAAGCTGTTCTGTTGTGATTACATTTTATCAGGCTGCGTGTAGTGTAAATCCAGATATTTTTGCGGTAGTTTTCTAGCGATTACGGTGCACTTAAAGCAGATATTGTTTATACTCGTGTGATTTAGTTATGACTGTCAATTTCCTGTATACGGCAGAGAACAACGATCTGTTTCATACGCTGTCGAATTCTGCACTGTGTCCGGAAAAAAATCTGTACATCTTTTTATTTTTTTTGAATAACTGTGTCAAAAATTAACCGATTATGAGCTATTTTTGGTGTATGAAATCCTCAGAATTTCACTTACCAAATATCATTAGAATCGGTTAATTTTTGACAAAGTTATTAAAAAATTAAAAGGTGGACAGATTTGTGGGACACAGTATGGTTATTACAACAGTCATGCAATCGTCAATAGCGACGACAGATGCACCTTTTCTCTGTGTTAATAGTGATATGCACGTCGTCGTTTGGTTACCAGCTATCTGTTATTTTTTGTTCCTTTTTGGTCATTAAACCCTGTATAACTTGTACAGTTTTTGTATTTTAGTAAGTTGTTTTTTGAGTCCGATGAGCAAGAATTAAGCCTTAGAGGAGTTATCAGTAAAAGATTAGCAGTCATCTAGGAAGAGATCTGTTAAAGAGCGTTTTGAAAGTGAGAAATGCTTGAGTCAAAGTTGAGTGGGTGGAAAAAGAATAAGAGCTGAGTGTAATCTGCATAAAGGTGGTGATCAATTGAAAGGGAAGAGATCAGAGTACAGAGAGGGGTAGTCTACATGATAAAGAGTAGAGGGCCGAGAACAGAACCTTGAGGAATACAACAAGAGGAAGTATACAAAGAAGAGAGATTGTTACACAATTTTTTCACGTAAGGAGCAAGATGATAAGTAGGACTTGAACCAGCAGAGAACAAAGCCTTGGATACCGAACCAAGATGAGAGGCGAGAGATTAAGATGTTGTGGTTGATGATGTCAAAGGCAGCACAGAGATCATGAAGGCAAAGGCATGACACTTTTTGTGATCCTATTGCATTGATGAGATGATCGTGAATGTACAGCAGATCAGTTTCGGTGGAAGGATGTTTACAGTAGACAGACTGGAGAATTGAGTAGTTTGCTAGAAGTGAGGTGATCAATGAGGCGGGATTTAACAACGCGTTCTATTATTTTAGACATGAGAGAAAGGTTAGAGATTGGGCGACAGTTCAAGAGCTCGTCTTTGTATAAGACATACGTCTTACAAGCAGCGGAGAAATGACAGAATTTTTGAGAATGGGGTAAAACTGACTAGAGGTGAGAGAGAATGTTAGTGATTGTAGGGTCACGTCTGTCACTATCGGTGTTCGCTGCGTTTTTTATCTGTATGTATAAATTTGCGTTGGCCACTCGAACTTCGTCGATATTACATGTAAGTGAACGGGGCAGTTATGATAAGCTACTGTATACACGCTACGTGGCCGAGTGTCACGAACGAGCACCAATATATGACGACGTGAAACACTTTGGAATCTTCAGCTCGTCTCTGCATTGGGACGCATTGGTACATAACCGTCAATATTTGCAATAATTGTAAACAAGCTCGGATTGTGATGGTTTCCAACAATTTTCGGACAAATGTCACGAACCCGATGAGCCGGAGGTGAAAGGAGTGCGACAGCCTGGAGAAAAAAGAACGCACGCACCCAAAGCCTTCAGCTTCACAACAAAAGCCAACAAGCCTAAAAAAATTACATCTGTATTAGAAGATAATCTTTAGACATAAGTGGCACACGTTTTTACAGGTCGGATACCCTTTCTGTCGCCTGTGAAATCACTGTGAACTTGAAGAAACGCATAGAACTGATCCCAACCGGTGGCCTAATCTTATCCCTTTTTCATCCACCACCGGACGCCTAACGACAGGGGCGTTGCTTCCTTCCAAATGTCGCACGTAGCGTGGTCTGTGTGTTTGTGTGTCTGTCCTCGTGTATTTGGGCACATGGGTGAGCTGTGCAAAAATGGCTTAACCGATCGAGATGCCGTTTAGGGTGCTGACTCACAAAAGGACAGAAGGTATGGTGGCACACAGGGGCCAACACTCGTACGAAGACCGAGCAAACCACACCGATACCACAACCACACCATAAGAAAAGTAGTGTGGTGTGGTTGAACTTGTAGTGTTGGAACCATGTCTTAGATGGGGTCGAGATCCCCCGTGAGAAGGGGCAATTTTGGGGGTTATCTGGCCCACTGAAAAGCATTGGGAGTCTGCTGCGGTGTATGCAGCAAAATAGATTATTCAATCATCAATAACGCCATGACAGCGTGACTCCCGCAGGCCACTGTAGTGCTTTCGACTGGTAGATTCACATTACATTGTATTGCTCCCATGAAAAATCCGGCCCTGCGATGCGGCCTTTCGTCCAAATTTTTTTGGCCACTCGTTCTTGATCATTGCGAATTTCTGGTATTTGTATGCTCAACTCTTCCTCATTCTAACATTTTCTTTTTAAATGCATTTGCAGTCGAATTATTTTACTTGATTTTGCGGATGCCTACGTCTTTCAGACTCCTTTGCTGTTAACCATGCTTTCCGCCCAGACTACGTCTGTGAAGACTGAAGGGTTAATGGTTCACAGCCGCGGTTCACGGCGCCGATACCGAGCGCGTGTCTGCGAGGTGACGGGCACCTGCTATCCCGTCATGCTTCGCTACCTGGGCCCATATCAACGCCGATACCGTTCACCGGCGACTGAACATAAATCTGATTTGTGGTGGCAAAGTGAGCTACTTGAGATGATGGCGCAAACTGCTAACCAGCCAGTCAATTTCTCCGTTGTTGGCTTTCCATCAGTGTTATTTAAATTAACCTTTAACTTTAACTAAAAGTGTCAAATAGCTAAAACTAAACTATAACAAAACGTTGGTAACTAAGATAATTTAGTTAACCGAAATAATTTTAGTGATTCTGTATTACTTAACAGAACGCTAATAATACTGATTTTCAAAATAATCTAGTGTCGCAAAACAAGTATTAGCCTATATTTTGGCAGGTTATGTTTTCGCCGGCGTCGGTATGTAGGTAGATATATAGGTATACACATATAGGTATATATTTATTTTTGTGAACAACTTTCTGGCGCCAATTCAAGTCCGATTGTCACCAAACTTCGTCAGTCATACCCCTGGTCACAGGGGACGAGGTGATTAAATTTTGGAAAGTTAAGGTCAAAGGTCAAGGTCGGTGGGGAAGGTATGCGCTCTACTGAACGCCCTTCTAGTTAGTATCAGTTTCAGCTTCTAAAGAGTATGATGACAGAGATGTTGCTGGCCTAGACGTTAATTATTCTTGAAGATCAATTAATTCTCACGTCTTGTCAAAACTTCATCAGTCTGTCGATTGGACTGATCGATTAGCACGTAAACAAGTGGTCATCACAGGAGATCGGATATTTCACGGGGACAATGAAATCTGACGTCGACCAGTTTGGAATATCACAGTCGGCCGTTATTCTGTTATTAAGGATTAAATTATATGAATCATCCTTTTGCTGCGTATACCGCAGCAGAGATTCCCAATGCTTTTCAACGGACCGGGACAACCTCCTAACAGTGCCACTTTTCTTCTAATGTGTGGTTCCTTGGGAGAATGAAAGACACCCCCAAACGGCATCTCGATTGGTTTATTCGTTTTTGCAGGGCACATCCGTGTGACCGACACACAGACACACATACACACAGATCACGCTGCGTGCGACATCTGTAGCATATGATGCCTCATCTATGGAATGCATGCGACGCGGTCTAAAACTATTATCTCACTGCATTTAATAACTAACATGATACGATGCGCTTGTTTGTGTTATGATTAGGCTGTCTGGAAACGAGGGTTAAATGTTTAATTTAAGACACATCAAATAAAAAGTGTAATAACTTAACAAAAATTACAACGAACATTGTTTACATAACTATAACTGAAACTTTAATCCGTAACTAAAATAACACTGCTTTCCACTAACGTTAAATTTTCTAATCTCAACCCCAAACCATAACCCACCCATGTCTGGGAGTTGAACAAGTGCTGAGTGATTAGGCTGCGGTGATTATCTTCATCAACACTCTGGTTGAAATTAATTTTCATTCGCCGAATGATTCGTTGAAAGGTAGCACAGTATGATGATGCGGCCCGGACGTCTGTAACAGTCTGCCATCGTCTCTACGCACCACGACTTCTCATTGTGCATTTCGTCGTTCGCTCAAGACTCACTTTTATAAACTAGATCGAAAGTACTCTGAGAGAGTACAACTCCCCGCGAAAGCGAAATTTGGGGGACGGGTTGTCGCCAACACTTGGCAACACTTGTCACACCTACTATTAGAAGTATAAAATGTAAACAATCGCCGGTTTACGGAGTTTTTTGACCGTTACTTCCACATCCCTCTACCGATCGTAACGAAACACGAACTTGGTCTTCCCTTTCCCCTAGGAACCTTCCCATAAAATTTGGTACAAATCTGTCCACAATCTTTTTATTTATCGTGGTCACAGACACAGACACACATACCAATGCCGGTAAAAACATATTCCCTCGCTTTCGCGGGGAGAACAATTAACCCGTTCTTAGGGCTTATATATTTGCCTCTATAAATGAAACAGGGATTGTCAATTACGATTAGTTGGTTTAGATCGTTCGTGTCTCCTTTCGTTTTCGCAATAGTAGTATAGGCATAAACCAAAATATAGGTCTAGCTTGAAAAAAGAGATTATCTGTATGCGGCAAATTCACAAAGTGACCGCGTATGATAATACTTGTTGTAAGTCTTAAACATATTCGACGAAAGTTGTTCATAAATCGTTCTTTTGTTGCCAAGAAGCAGTAGATCACGTTGGCGTTAGTATGTTTCTACGACGTAACCCAGATATGACCAAGCTGATTGCAGAGGACATTGCAGAGATTGGCGCAGGGCGAGGTCGGCGGCTGTCAACTGCGGGTTTATGAGCGGCAATATCAGCGACCCTTTGAATGACGACGTCTTTACGACTACGATAGTCGCGTCGACTGCATGGCGGTTTTACGGTTGCCTCCGTGTCTGCCGACGCCGCCAACTATCGAATCACTGGTAAACCGAAACATTGGGGAATATTACTCGTCAGCTGCAAGTCCTTTTTGTGGGAGCTTAGCGTTTTTATTGTTTACTCTTTCGCTACATTAATCAGAAGATTAAGACTTGACTCTCCGATCGTCTGCATTCTCATAAAAATCGGCTTATTTGCTGCAAAACAACAGTTGATAAATTAATGAAAGACTATATTTTCTTCGTTCCGTCATGCTTTCTTTTTCAATTATAACGTTCCGACGTGACGTCGCGGTTTGCTGTGATGGCAGCAAGTAAAATTGACAGTTTTCGACGAGTTTTAATGACTTTTCTGTTGACACCGAACAAAAGCAATGACTGCATAACACTGTGTCTATCAATACACGATTATAACACGTAGATGTGAGTAATACGACAACTTCGCTAGAACTACGACAACAGCGCATACATTGCGCAGCAATACATGTATAGTACAATGCAACATCTCTGTACATCTTCGTTTGCTTCGTTCAGTGACAGAGACGGAACCGGTCTAAACTTTTGATCTGCGACACCATCCGATTTCACGTTCACTTTGCCAGAAGTTCAAACTATACGTTTAACCCATTTATGCCCAGAGTTCCAAAATGGGAACAGTGACTAAGGGATTTGATGCCAGGCTGGCTAACCGACCATTTTTAGTTTTTGACTTCCGGGCACTCTGGCGCTCAGGACTGAGCGCCAGAGTGCCCGGAAGTCAAAAACTAAAAGTGGTCGCTTAGCCAGCTTGGCGCTGAATCTCTGAATGTAGCTATTTTGGGAACACTGAGTTAAAGTGGGTTAACCCACAAGCCTAATATACATCGCAAACATGCTAGACGACAATATACATATCAATAATTACACGTATACTTGACTTGAACTACATATATGGTTCTAAGCTACTGTGTGACAAAAAATGCACGCTGGTTGCATCGCGTGCTGCCCCCTGGTGAGTCACGTTGAGTATGCGCCGTGCGCCCTATTGCTTTTACAAAAAATGCGCCGCACGCTCTATCAAAAAGGTAACAGGCTTCCCATACTCGTTACAGAGAGTTGGGCTCGGAGCTGATCCTGGTGTACAGGCAGTCAGCCCGCAGGGGACTGACTATAAGTCATCCTCCCGGCGGTAGGCTGCCATTACATTTCACGCGCAATCACACTTAGCAAAATGATGTACGCCATTTTATTGTTTGTTTCCCCTCCTCTCTCTTCCCCCTTCTCAAGTATTCACATTTGTGTTCTTTTGTTTGTTTAGGCGGACAGTTCAATAAGCGTAAAGGTTCTCTGGCAGCCTTTTGAGCGCTAGCATACCATACACATTGTAATTTTGTGTTATTGCTCAAAAGATAAATTTTGACTGACTGATTGCTGCCTTTGTATGCTTTTTCTAACAACTTGCCAGTACATTACTTGATAAATACAGCCTCTCTCCCCTCGGTCTGAATGAACTAAACAGAGTTTGCTGAATGTGAAGAGGATGACCTTGGTCGGCATCGAGAGTCGTTGATAATTGGTGCAGTTCGACAAGTCATGATGTGACTTCGTATTATTTTTCGCATATTTTCCTAGATATCACTAGTTATTATGACTAATCGCGAATTTTTCGTATGCGTGTTCTATATCTGTGTTTTAGATCTAAGGTGGGTGTTAGGCCTACCCGTATACCGCATCAGAATTTCATCACAACATACGACGTCGTAATATCGCACAGGACGAGCTCTGCGGCAAACAGATGGTGACAGTCAGAAACTAGAAGAAGCCAGCACTCACAAGAGTGCAAAGACCCACGCCGGCAATGTTTTTGACTCGCGACCTTGACCTTTGACTTTCTGACCCCAAAATAAATGGGTTTCCAGGACTCATCGTGGAACATTCCTGTGTTGAGTTTGGTTATCCTAGCTGCATCGGTTTTTGAGACATCGTGCGGAAAATCACACAGACAAACAGAACAGCAGTGAAAATTTTGCCCCACGACAGCCGCCGGTGTAACTATTTAATTATATACATTTAGCCTGTTTCGAGAGCGTATGCAAATATGATGCACAAACAAAAGGAACAGAATGCAGTATATCGCCATCGCCTATACCGCGCTTTGCATAGCTCCGCGCAGCAAAAATAAATTCAAAACTAAAAACAGCTGAAAATACAACAACACCATCATGCCCTGGTGAAAAACGGTCAGTGACTACTCGTAATACAATTGTTTAACTGCATATTTTTTTTTGTTTCCAGTAGGCCGCGTCTCCCGAATGTCTCTATCCGTTTGGAAAGCCTTTTGTACTTCTAAACAGGAAGGCTTGTTTTCCACGTCGTTTTAAGAGGCAGTGAGAGCCCGTAGGAATCGGCAAAACCGGAAAGCTCTCACCCGAGGTCGTACCTACCGCTTAAGAACAAAGAACTCAACAAACAAACAAACAAACTAGCTCGCTGCTACTTATTTACAGTTTCAAATTCGGGTAAGCTTTTTCTTACGATCATGAAAGGCTGAAAACCATGCTGCTTTGCCGAGCACTGCCACGTAGGCCTGATTTCAGCCAATAAATGTCATAAAACATCGTCCTGTTTGACACACGATATGCCAATATCTGTTGGTCGGGACTAATGGCGACCAACGCCTCGGACCCGATTAGTAGTGAGACTCGAGTATAGGCCTACCATCTTGGTATGTAACCAGCCACTCAGGCCAACTCAGCCTCCTACTCTCGGCGGGATGGAAAATAAACAAGTCAAGCTGTAATGACAGCTAGTGCTCTGCGGTCGGGAAGGTAACCGCAGGCCTAGGTCTGGCGCCACAGCAGCGTACGTCACAGACTCTGTAGTGCATCCAGACCGGCTCAACGACCTCAGAAATGCAGACGAGTACCCCGCCCTGCGGTTACCTTCCCAGCCGCGGAGCATCACCGCCCTTTGGCTAATACTCATTTTTACCGTCCCACGGAAGGTAGAAGGCTGAGTCGACCTGGGAAACAGCTACAGGAGGTAACAATTCGCCGCATTCTATAACACTGGCAGCGTCTAATGAGACGACTATTTCGCACATTTTTACAACAGCCAGCACTTTTTACCGTATTTACGCGTATCCACGCAACCGCAACCTGTATCTGTACAACTTCGAAGAAGACCGCCATCGTCGTCTGCATCTCGTTCCTGCAGGTGCCCGATGTGGCGCCCTCTGCCGAATGACGCCGAAGTGTGTGCCGAAGTCACGGATAGTGGCACTGCGAGACGGCGTGGTAGTGCGGCTGGATGGCCGGCATCTTGCCGTCGATGCGCATGTTTCGCAGACAACCGCTGAAACGAAAGCGTGCCGTCTGAAACACGCCAAACGTCGTGTCAAGTGGTCAACAACCATCACTTTTAAAGCGCCGCGAATCAAACGCATGCCTTATATATATATATTTATTTGTAGACACAGATACAAATAAAGCAACATGCCTATAGAACAATAAAATGCAATAAAAAAAGAACTGTGTCTACTGGACAGAAAGGCTCTAAGAGCACTTACAACTGCCCAAAAACATAGATAATACAACACTAAAACACAGCGTTAAATAAGGAAACATGAATTAAATTTAAGAGGGATTTAACAACACTGACACAGGTAGCTGATACAACTTCGTTTGGTAGATTATTCCATACCTAAACCACGAGAACATAGAAAACATTTTGACGAGCAAGAACTGTAGAATCGGGATGATACAATTTTATACTATGACCTCTAGTATTGCATGCCTTATTCTTGTTACAGTTTGTTCTTGTCTTGCATTGTAATTGTTGTATCCTTTAAAGGGCAGCTGTTAGTGGTTTGCCTTGCTGTCCTGTCCTCATGTGCTTCGTTTTACTTGCTCTTATTGTAACTAATTTTTCTGGCGAAATAAATGATTGATTGATTGACTGATACTCTATTGGGAATGAGACCAGACCAGCGTTAGGTCTATACGTTATTTCTGGCCTCCCCGCGGCCCGGACTGCTAGAGAAACTAGTCCTGAAAACATTAACCCCATCGCCGAATCCTGCATTCTGAAAGCTCGTGGCCATCGAGTCCAGGCAGACACGAACTCCACGCTCCATGTTGGTCGCGTGGCACGGTGGTAGAACGTCGGTCTTTGGCCGGCGAACTTTCCCTGTCCTGCGCTCGACCTGTATCTGACGAGTGACCACTTATGTGGGTAAACCGTCCGCTATAGGTCAACCAACCAGACCAACTCAGCCTTTCATCTCTTTGGGGTCGATAGATAAGTAGTAAGCTGCAATTGGATGTCTCTTACCTGAGTTAGGGGTGGCGCCATCTGGCGAACACTTACGAAGGAAAAGCAGGCATGGTGTATTTGCGGGTAAAACTGTGTGATCCATGCCTGAACTCTTTGAGATATACATAGTATATAAAAGGCGCTATATAAATACTCTTCCTTTCC
>Ga0209363_1000571_pt1 | contig 14914 bp, 8 predicted proteins | sample WorMetexBAHAMAS3_FD_187385 | JGI IMG/M metagenome (GOLD analysis project Ga0209363, IMG submission 187385) | Marine gutless worms symbiont microbial communities from Max Planck institute for Marine Microbiology, Germany - Inanidrilus exumae... | ecosystem: Host-associated > Annelida > Digestive... | reverse complement strand
GCATTCACTGACAGACGTAAAGAACTAAAATCGGGAGCCGTGAAGTTTGGTTATTGTGATACTAGGCGTTTTATGACGAAAGCCTGTGCTTACTCTTGCCAGTCGTGTCCGTGACTGAGAGTGAGAGATTGCTGGCGTCGGTGAATTGGGTGAACTATAATGCTGCTTATTTATTGCCGGTCGCACCTGCCTCTTTTAAAGTGTCTATGCTTGTATTGTTTTGTAAACAAAAACAGTGCAGACGTTTTGCTATTTTTTCGTGTTGAAATGTATTGTAACACACAGTGCAGTTTCGAGGAATTCGATTCGATCGCTAAATGCATAACGTACGCCAAACGCTGGCGGGATCTGGCTTAGTATACGACACGAAATCAAAAACAGAACGTTTTCAACACAGTTGAAGCTGATTAGCCTTCAGATGGCACGTTTAATAGGTCTGCAATAAAGTCGAGTTCATCTTGCGAAGATGAATTGGACAGCAGTCCGAAAACGTCTGCAACGGCAGTCATTCGACTTGCTTGCAAAGCGACATGGTTTGCTCATTATTTTCGTGGCAATTGTAGTTGTGTTTGTGGCACTGGTTAACTTTGGCGAATCTCTTGCTGCATGGAGCACAGAAAAATATGCGGCAGTTGTGAACTCCTTCAGCGACAATGTGGTTGGACAGTCATTTCGTGGCAGACTCTGCCTTCCAATCCCAATAGATATTGTTTATACATGGGTTAATGGATCCGATCCACGCCTGTTGAAAGAGCTTCACAGTTACAAAGAGACAATGTTGAGTGATGTGAAAACTGTACAGAATACCACTGACGTGGCAGAATGCAAATATGATAACTGTGTATTTGCAAATGGTATTGTTATTGAGCCACCTGTCCCATCATCAATCTCGCTGAAACATTTGGGTTTGCTGTACCCTGCATTTAAGAATGCAAAGTCAATGATCAGAAACGTTGATCCAATAAGTGGTCACAATGTTTCATTGATTCTGTTTGGATCAGCAGAAGTAGCAGAAGCTTCTCTAAAACAGACAGTTGTTATCCATCAAAAGACTGCCTTTATTCGTCGTCTTTTCTACACAACAGAGAAGGGACTGCAAACTGCTGTGCCAGCCAGCACCGTTGCAGTTATGATCGGATTTCCAGATGAACTTACTAATGAGCAGTTGTTGGAAGCATTTCCACAAGAACATCGTAGTGGAATAGTGCAGCTGACCGTGCACAAAGATAGAGGGATTGCAGTACTAACCACATCGGATAATGCAGCATGTAATTTGATTCTACGTTCAAGTAATTTGACCATTTTGGGTAAATCGCCAACATTAAGGGAAGCCAGTTTTGTGTGGGATCTAACAGACTATGGACACAATGAAGATATCTCAGCTAGTCGATTTGAAGACAATGATGAACTACGGTATTCATTGCGTTCAGTTGAAAAACATGCTCCATGGGTTCGGCATATTTTTATTGTAACAAATGGACAGATTCCATCCTGGCTTAACTTAGACGATGAACGAGTAACAGTTGTGTCACATGCTGACATTTTTGTGAATAAAAGTCATTTGCCAACATTTTCCTCACCAGCCATCGAGAGCCATTTACACCGTATTCCTGGTATATCTGAGTGGTTTATCTACATGAATGATGATGTTCTATTTGGTCGTGATGTATGGCCAGATGATTTTGTGTCAGCATCTGGTGCACAGAAAGTCTATTTAACGTGGCCAGTTCCAAATTGTAATGATGGTTGTCCTGCCTCATGGATTTCAGATGGTTATTGTGATCGTGCATGCAACAATTCACAGTGTGATTGGGATGGTGGAGATTGCCAGGGAAGTGCTGCTCGTGCCCAGTACCCATTTTATGGGCTCTCTGGTGGTGGACACAGTGCTCATTTGGCACGTTCTAGTGATCTGTACTGTAATCCAGGTTGTGCAAATAATTGGATAGCCGATCGATACTGTGATCAGTCGTGCAATGTTCGTGCGTGTGGTTTTGATGCTGCTGACTGTGGAACGGCCAGTTTTTCTAAATTGCATGGTATAGATTTACACGAAGACATAAAGCATTATTATGCAAAAGGCACTGATGTCGTCTATCTTAACCTGTCATCTCTGATAGGTGGTGAGTCAGGTTCAATTCTGAGTGGGTCATACTCGCAAGACTCTGTTGTACGAAGTGCTTCAGTGTCACACAAGTTTCTAGTTGTGACAGTTGTGCTGTACCATAATGAGACTGAGAAAATGCTGAATTTCAGCTTGTCTGTGAAGAATGCAGTTGGGGGGAATTTTACCTATAATTGTACAATAACAGTTGACACATTACATGTTAATGACAGCACTGTGAGTGATGTAAAACAACCAGAAGATACAACAAAAGCTACAGAACCAATAGAATTATTCACATTTGTATCATATGCTTCACGTAAATTCCCTATACCAAGACAGAATGAGCCTGATACCACCTTAGAGTTGATTATGCTGCCTGAAAATATTACAGAACATGATGTACCAATTCAAGCAAAGAACGAATACCAGTCTGCATTGGAGCAATTTGAAAATGGTGACTTGACGCAAGTAGGTTTTAGATTAATGTTGTCTGCACTTCTGAAGAAGTATGCACAACCAACAGAAAAAGTGAACCAGAGTAAGCCAATGGTGTCCAAGGAAAATTTACAGCTCAGTAGTCTGCCTCTTAGCAACAGCAGCATTCAGTTAACAGCATCGGTATACAGTACCAGCAACCACGTTAAAGACAGACATGGTTTGGAAAATTCTAAATTTGACGAAGTAGATAAGCTGCCTAGGCGGCGTTTAAATTATGTTGCTTCTGATGAAGCTACTGAAACTTTTCATACACAACTACAGCTTGCTGCTGATGAATATGCAGGATTTCTGCCTTGGGAGAAGTCAAGATTTTCAAAAATAAATTCTCAAATACAAAAAAATAAGAATGCATATGAAACAAACAGTCGTGCAGGACAGAGACGCCTGTTGGATACTTACGCTGACTCCTTGCGGCATGTCAGCAAAATTTACAACCAGGCATATGGCTACACACCACGACGTGTCCCAGGACATATGCCACATATGATAAATCGTAATATTGCAACTAGTATGCAAGAAAAATTTGCGAATGAATGGGATGCAACATCCTCACACCGAATGCGACATCCGGATGACATGCAGTTTGCCTTTTCTTATTTCTACTTCCTAATGAGCGAACCGTTAAATGCTACCATTGATGATTTATTTGCAGAAATAGATGTCGACAAGTCTGGGGTTCTGTCTGACCGAGAATTGCGCATTCTGGCAACACGAATATATGACCTACCGATTGACCTTCAGACACTGGAGGGTCTTGAAAGAGCTATAATAAACTGTTCTGAACAAAATGCATCTGTATCAACAGTTTATGCTGAGCTAACATCTAGTCAGCTGGAGTTGTACTATGACAAGCACATGCCACAAGTTACTTTGGAGCTTGTTAAAATGTGTCCAGTAGTTACTGATGCATTTAAGAAACAGATGAAGTCTCGGACGAAATATCAGTTTGAGGTTGTTGGTGAGGATGACATTCTTTTCAAGATGTTGACTGCCAATGTATCTCGAGTTGTCGCCATACTTGACAGCATAAGGCAGAAGCCACGGAAGTTTATTTGTCTAAATGACAACATAGATTATGAAAAAACGTCTGCAAAAACTGTCAAAGTTGTCCTGCACGACTTCTATGAGTCATTCTTTCCTAAGTCATCCCGTTTTGAACTGCCACCGCAATATCATAATCGGTTCCTTCATGTGGATGACTTGCATGCATGGTGGCATTACCGAACGTGGCTGCGGAGGTTTACCGTGGGTTGTCTATCAGTAGCTAGCATATTTGCTCTGGTGTCCTTCTACACTGATCGTGTACATTCCTTACGAAGACGATGGTCACGCCACTAGAGCAAATTGTTGTCTGGTGTTAAATGTTGGCAGCAAACTATCTGCTGGATTTACACAGAGTATGTGGATGATATATTTGTTTTCTCGCCTCATCTAATTAGTGCTTCTGTACTAACTGCAAAACTCAGAACTCACGACTTTTCACTCAGATGCTGTATTACTGCTTTACCACATTGTGACTCATGTTAACCCTGCTTTATGACTCTCTAAATCTTGTATTCATGGGGCTCAGCTCTGGGCTGTTGGGAGCCATAGCTCAGGAGAAATGAAGTTTTGCACTGCAGCAGTTGGACTGTGTTGCATGCATCATGTGCCATTTCACTGTCAGTCTGTTCTGTTATAATACACAAGAAATTATGCAGAGGGTCCACGCGTCATGCTATGACAGTTGAAATCTTTCTTTGTAACTGCTGCACAGCTGTACAAAAAATCACACCTGAAAAGGCTTACAGTAGGTGAGTGTCCTTGAAGGTCACTCAAGGTAATTGGCAGGGCCATTTCTAAGAATTTTCATATGGGTAGGCCAGTCAAAGGGCCAAACAAATTTTGGGTAGGCCAGCAGGAGTGGTGTACGTGGGGCAGAATTTCGTTTGGGTAGGCCAGGCATGAGTTTGGGTAGGCCACAGCCTACCCGGCCTAAAAGCTAGAACCGCCTCTGGTAATTGGAATTGCTGCTATTCAATAGGTCATGTATCACTTTCCTATTTGTGATCTGTAGTAACAATGACTCCATCTTGTACTGTTTCAGCAGAAGTACTAATTAGATTAGGCGTGGTTGGTAAATAAATTAGCTTTTGTTTTCCTAGTATGTAAGTAATATTTCTGCCCAGAGTTGTTAAAATTGGGCAATAATTGCTGAAGTTACAGCTACCCTTGTTGTAGACACAGCGTACATAATTATTTTAGGCCTAAATGCTGCACGTGCTTGGTTGGATTCCAAGATTTTGCATATTAAAATTGGAAAGTACTTGCTATGTGTAATTGTAGAAAGGTTAAGCATAATAGTTGAGGATTTGAATCGTTTTGCACGTGAAAACTGCATGTTTTGTGTATTCTGCATTAACTTTAGTTAGTTTTCTATCTAGTCCAGTGACAGTAAATGTCACAATTCTGTTCATTAACTGGTTCTGTTTGTTTTCATTTGTACTTCTTGACGTAAATTTCCTGATTGTGTTCATAGCGTAAGTAGAGTTAATTGGTATGCACTGAGTGCATTGTTGACTGATTACCAAGACTTTCCTAACAGGCAGTTAACTTTTTCTATTGTTATTGCATGTCAGCTCAGCGAGATGTTAACAAAGCCATAAGATTGAGACTGAAACTTTGGCCTAAAAGCCGCAGTCAGAAGGTGAAGGCTGAGAGCAAAGTTTTGGCCTTGAAACCAATACCAAAGCTTTGGTTTCTAGACCAGTCTGGTCTCGAGACCTTAACATCTCTGACCTTGTCACACTGTCTCGGGGCTCATGTATAAAGGACATCTGCAGTAAAGCATTCTGATTCAGGAAAATAAATTTTGATTCCGTTTTTGATTCGATTCACTGAAATGAATCGATTTTTCGATTTGATGCACTGAACGCTTGTACACTGAAATCGTTATGACACTACACGAGTTACAAGTTATAATTAGAGTGACTGACCTCAAGGTCACTCAAGGTCACTGGTAATGGTGCCATTCAATAGACGACATGATTTCCATATGTCTTCCATTACAACTATGTCTCTATTTTGCACAGTTTCTGAGATATTGCCACTTATTTCCCAAACTTTAAAGAGGTCCCGTGATCTGAATACATCACATAGGCGGTAATCTATCGCTAGTACGCCTTAGTATCAATCAAAACACGAAATTTGAAACGCCTAGCTTCACCAATTCCAAAGATATGATTGTGGCCCCAAAATTTAAAAAATGGGCCCCAAACACTTGATATATTCTAACCATATACAAAATCTGACAACTCTAGCGTCGGTCAGTCATTCCAGAGACATGCATGCAGCTCCCAAAATTTAAAATGCGTAGCTTCAGGCATTTCATACAAATGATTGGAGTCACAAAAAATTTAAATGGGCCACGTGACCTGACCACGCCCCTTTCAGGGATGGTCTGTCATCCATGGACACTGGCGGATATAGAGGGGGTGGGACGGGACATCGTGAATTGGAATGCTCTAATCTGCAGTTCTTCAGCCAAGATAATCTCACTATGATTACACTACAATATTGGACAGATTTTTGTTTGAATGGAGACTGATGCAGACATCATGTAGACCATCTGATGATCTTTGCTACATCAAGTTTATTATTCATAAACATCAATGACATGCATTATGACTGATTATGATCATACTGAATTGTTGTATGTTTCTGTAAACATTCATGTTTAAAGAATTGTAACATTTATTACAGAATTGTGTCTATTATATGTTGTGAATTTTGTTTGAATGTTTAAAAACTAATTTGAAAGTTGCCCACTTGTACCAGCCACGTTTATAGTAACTAGGTATTATTAGCGCCAGTGACTACACTGCAATTCATAACATTAAGAATAACTTCTGAGGAATGAGCTTTTAGCAGTGTAAAGTACTATGTAAGAATCTTGTTGTATGAAGGAAAGATTTCTATACATGGTTCTTTTATATTCCAAGCTAATAGAAACTATTAATATGTACTGATATTAGCAAAAACCTCCACTGATAATGTACGTTACAAATACAGTAAAAAGCTAAGATTTCCCACCTTTAACAATAATAAGACAAAACACAGGGTGGTACAATAAACTGAGATAGGCGATTATGAGTCACAAAGGTGTCAGAGCATACTGTAGCAACACGTATATGTTGTGGTGGCAACTACTGCAAATTTGCTGCAGAATCTCACTGCAAAGAATTTTGGTAAGAGCTCAGCAAGCTGGGAATAGCTGACCAAGGCCCACCTACACTAACATATCCACACCCACTGTTTACATTGATTACTGTTTCAGGAATATATTTTGAAACCACAGAATATATAACTAGTTCTAACTTCTAACCAGTATCCCGACTGCCTACTAATCACGATACTCTGGTACTGAGGGGGGTAACAGCAGGGTAGGCAAAGTCCAGGGGCCCCCGAGCCAAGGTGCCTCCTGGATGTCAGGCAAAAAATATAGGCCTAATTATTCATTAGTAATTACCATAATATCAACGGTGCCTTAAAAATGAGTTTCGACTAGAACTCTGATGCCGTCAACTCCTGGCCGTGGCCTCTGGGGGGTGGGCCCCCTATAAACCATTAAATACAACCATGCTCACAAGGCCCACTAGCTGTATTTTAGGGAATTGGGGGTATCGGCCCCAGTGAAGCAGTTGTTGTGCCTAGGGGCCCCAAGTCTGTAGTTACGCCACTGCTGGTACTCAGTCATAGCCATAAACATAACTAACTGTCTTAATCATATCCATACTGCTTCACAAACGTAACTTATTTATGGGCATTGGTTGAAATTTCCACTTCTTTTTGGGTGAGTATTCCCCTTTAGTGGGCGGATCCAGACCCCGTCTAATACAAAGTAGCTGTCCTCTGTGGCTACCCTCATACGAAAAAAAACTCAGTCACTTAGGCATTTAGTCGTGATACGCCAACCTTAGACACGTATCTATACACAACCTACGAGACATGTGGTGAGCACGGTTGGCTAAAAATTGATCAGCAAATATCAAAAATTGTGGGCAAAAGTATAGCAGCACCTCAAATCCCACTGGGCAGTACAGGGGCGGTTCTATGAATTTTCATTTGGGTAGGCCAGTCAAAGGCCAAGCAAATTTTGGGTAGGACAACAGAAGTGGGTCATGGGGATGACCCGCGCCGTTTGGGTAGGCCAGGAACGAGTTTGGGTAGATCACTGCCTAATAGCTAGAACCGCCTCTGGGGCAGTGGTCCGTTTATATGCCTAGCCCTGTACACCTGTCATGCTGACGGTGCCAGCAAGCATAATGCAGATTGTTTTTAAAAACGTATTTTGCAACTGTCACAAAAACAAATGTCAGAATATGATCCAGAAGTGCTGCAGAAAGGAGATGAAACTGTCTACGTGGGAGTGTCCATGTCTCTTGTTCCAGTTGCAGTGTACAACCAGTAGTGATCGTCAGGAAACAATACAGTGGTGTAGAGATTGTCTCCATTGTCACTGTAGCCATGTTCGCTGTGCTTCCAGGAAACAGGCGAGTCCGCAAATCCATGCACAGTTAAACAAATCCATGGCAGCCGCTCAGACCTCATCAACTGCCTGATAATCAACAAAAGCAAACCGGTGATTTTACACAGCTCTTGTTAGAAGATGAATAACCGGGCCAAGTGTCGTCGTGTCGCCCTAACGGGACGTAACACTACTGGCGTGCCGCATGCTGCCCCTCCCCCCCTGGTGAGTTACGCTGTATATGCGAGTGTTACAGACGACGACAGACGCCAGCGACCGTTACTAGTCTGGCCCCTACACTATGCGTAGGCGGGCCAGTAATAATATTGAGGAAACGTGAGAAAATGACAAAGTCAATTTCAACAGCATAAATTATACTACAGCAAAATAAGGCCATGTGCCAGAACAATCACAAGTTAACTGTATGCTGCATGATGCAACATTAGCAATATTTATCCCCGTGAAAGCGAGGGAATGTTTTCACCAGCGTTGGTTTGTGTGTGTGTCTGGCTGTGACCACGATAACTAAAAAAATCGTGGACGGATTTGCACCAAATTTTTTACGCGAAGGTTCCTAGGGAGAAAGGGAAGACCAAGTTCGTGTTTCGTTACGATCGGTAGAGGGATGTGGAAGTAACGGTCAAAAACTCCGTAAACCGGCGATTGTTTACAAAATAGATCTGTCAGGAAATTCAAAACTAGTGGGCCGCAACATAGTAAGTGTGGCAAGTGTTGCCAAGTGTTGGCGACAAAAGCACTTTCGTGGGATTTGTGCTCTAGTAGTTTCCATCTAGTTTACATATTGAATAAAAACGACAGGCTGTGAACATACATACCTAAGGTCGGTCGTAGCCTGAATTATGCTTTCGGGTGTACAGAAACCGGACATTGTGGCCAGCAGAACTGTGCCGTCAGTATTTGGTTCTGGGCAATGATATGTACTGACGTATCCTTCATCAGCTGTATCACTAAAGTACCACAGCAAGAACTAATATTAGTACTAAATCTACGACTTTATTTTTGTTTAATGGCTTTTCCAGAGCTGCACCAGGTTCGATCGGGTACGTAGGAGAACCACTAATTAAAGTGGGTTTTTAGACTGCAGCCTATGTTGTCACGCAACCGACCGTGTCAACAAAGCAGTGAAGGAAACTGACGCCAACCAGAGAATATCATCCTCTTGACCCCATCACTTCTTAGTCCATTGATTCGCGAGGGTACGGATGCTGTATCATTTATGCATGGGCAAATACTGGGATTCAATAGTCAGTAGTCACTTCCCCTGTACAACAACTACTTTTTGGAAACGAACACTGGCAAGTAAAACAAAGCACTGTTAAACTCAAGCAGATATGTCAATGTCTTCGTGCTAAGTGAAATCACGTTATGCCGCTCAAATCGCCCTTTAAAGTGAGATACAGGGTGGATAAATTACTGGAAGACTGGAAGCAGCAGTTCCAATCCCAGCAAGCTCAGTAATGTATCTTCTGCCCCCCCCCCAACGCAGATGCCACTTTCTATCTAAACGCACATGTAATTGTTGAAGATCGGTGCATATTTTACCATTTTACCAACTGCATGCATAGAGGAACAACAATGATGCAGATGTCATTATATCATGCCTTTTATTTCGTGAGCTTAACAAAACCGCTAAATAAAAGGGCGCGAATAGTGATCCTGTACCAACTTTAACTGACATTACTCATGTCTTGGAATTGTGCGGCTTGAATTTGCCAAAATATAAAAGACGCCAAAATAATTTTGCATGCAAAATCACCAATTTTTAGGGCAGCCAAATTAAAGGGTTTACTGTAGTGGAAAATAGCAATGGGGAGAAATGGAACTATACAAACCACGCCTCTCTCTGTGAACATAAAGGCTTAGAGAGAATAATTACATGGATGTGGTGTATTACACTTACTGGCAACTGCAACTGAAGACAGTACTTTTCAGGACATCCTTTGGCGAGAATGCTAATATCTGAGCCGCGTCGCTGTTAACACGTGACTGTTTAGTGTTTGTTAGGTGGCCCTGCAACGTTTTGTGCATCATAATGCCACCCTAAACATCAACGTTTAATGTAATGAGGGCATGCTGCAGCTGCAGGTATGGTGCTGTATACACTGTATGTCCCTAGTGCTGTGACACCATTTGTAAACAGGAATTTATATCAGCAGTATGTTATGAACATGGATGTGTCGTATTATGTTGAATACATTAAGCTGCTGCTTGCCGTACTCTACCAACATTCAAACGACACTTCAAAACCTACTTGTTCAAACAGTCTTAACCTGGGGCCATCAGCGCCTCTGCATCCTCAGACTTTAGGGCATAATACAAATTATTATTAATAATAAAACTATGTACAAAGCTATCACCAGCCACAAGCAACAAATCCCAGCCATTCGTAGAACTCCTGCATGCAACACTTTTCTGTATCTGAAGCAACTTGATTATCAATCTGTGGCACCGGCATGTGTCGCAACTTTGGCCGCTTCATTCGGTGCACACCGACTGTATACGTAAATCCACTGGAACGGAAGTATGCCGCAATGGAGCTTGGACATATTTCAATGTCTGAAACAACACAGAAAGCAGCCAAAGTATACAAAAAACCAGCACACAATGCAAAACAACACTTAACTACAAATTAGTTTCACAGCCTCTTATTCCAGAACAACCTGTTACACAATGACAGAGGTAGACAGAACTAGATGGGTGGCTAGCGTTGAAAAGAAATGAAGTTTTGGTACATCCAAAAATCCATACAGGTTCAGAACAAAGACAAAGAAATGAGAGAAAATCAGTCAACCTACGTTCACTTGGAAAGAGACAGTTATATATCTTTTCACTGTCAGCCATTCTTAAAATATGACAGTCATCTCAAACCACTTCATTGCAGCACCCTGACTACACCGTACTATTCTGTATTCAACTTAATGCAACATATCCACATAATCATTCTCCTCTCCATCACAAAGACAATCGTGAAAAATAATTTCTTGTGAACTACTACGCCTTGACAACACTAGCAACAACAAAAACAAATGATGATAATGATGACAATCACAAGTCTAATGATGAAAATTAGCCCCATATGGGGACTGACGGTCAACTTTTAGCAACTGACATTTGTGCCAACTGCAAAGTCACGTGACACAAAACCTAGGCCGAATACTAAAAATTAGACCCGATCAAATTTAGATATTGTGCCCTAGTTTAAGAATCCGTGGTCAGTTGCCAGCTCCAATTGTAAATGGCAGAGAAGATAGCTTTTGAAAATGGCCGGATTTCCAATTTTGAAGGTCTCGTGACCTTGACCTTGGATCAGGTCATACTGCATACCATCATGCATCACTCGTCGACCTCTACCTAAACGCCAAATTTCATTGAAACCAAAGAAACGTTTTGTGGACAGACGGACGTACGTACGCAGGTATGGACTGACGGACATTTGAGACCGGCTAGGTCGACTCTGTCGAAGAGTCCACCTAACAGTGATATCACAAAACAGCCACAGTCAAATGCAAGGTGAGCCCATCAGAAAATGACATCCAGAATCAACATAAGCTAGTTACCATTTGGCCCCAGGATTACTGAGTCATTACATATACTATTAATCTGCCAGATGCTCTAGTGACGGGTGGACCTTACTGATTCAGCAGGTCTACACTCTACACGGTCTCGTGGTTTGGAAGGAAAGGACAGCATGGCTGCCTGACATCTTGCAATGGGCAGTTTACTACTATCCTTGACCTTAGGGCTGAATCAATTTACTCTGTAATGAGGGCTCAACTTTTTCTCAAGATCAGTAGCTGTAACCAAATGTCATAATACTAACTCATCTATTTCATATAATATGACGTAGACCAGACATATTTACTGCAATGGGCAAAACACGGAAAATATTATTCAACTGTACAGATATAGATTTCTTCAACTGCATACGCACAAATACAAACAAGCACATAGGATGCAGAGAACAGAATAGTTTCATTCATTACCAAACGGAACCCAAGCTATGATGAAATCGAACAAGAGGTTTAATCTGTCAGTGAAGCACCACTCCACTCGCTGGTAGTTTCTCTTGCCGGGACGGAAATGTGCACCGACCAGATCAATGTTTACGACGTACCGACCAATCTGTTTCTGGCTATACTTTGACGGCCTGCCTTCCAGGCCGAGCTGCATATAAGTGTCTTTGTTCATATTTAGAACAAGTCTCCCTTCACACAACACAACATAACAGTACAAGGAAGAAACAGTTTGACCAGTCAGCATGAAATTCGGTGTCGTGATGCATACTGCCCCGATGAACTTTACTATGTCGTCCCACACACTACGGTTACTATGTTACCTAATAAAAGTGCCAAAATTATAAAAAAACAAAACTGGCTTCAGTTTCTATTCAATGTAAAAAGCCACCAGCAAATATCAAAAAAAATTATCTGCAAATTCTAAGAACAGAAGCTAGTTTTTATGTTTACGACATACTGCTGACTGATATATAAATTCCTGTTTACAAATGGTGTCTAAGTACTAGGGACATACAGTGTATACAGCACCATACAGGTACCATCAAGTGTAATACCTCACCATTTGATCCTCAAATATCAGCAGATCATCAAAACTCAACATATAAACTGCAACATTAATGAGAATTATCAGCTGTTTCGAAATATGCAAAGATAAATGCACAGTACATTGCCTGATTTCAATTAATACAATGGTGTAAATGTTATAGGCCCACTCTGTGTATAACATGTATCCAATGTTAATAGTTTTCACACCTGGTGGATACAGAGCAACAGAAACGTCAGATGTATCAATGTGACCATCACAACTCAACATGTACATCTGGCCTACAATGCAACAACAAGCATATATGCAATTACTGTGTGAATTACCTTCAGCACGAAAATCTGTATCATAAACATATTATGTAAAATTAAACAACAAAATCAAATGTATCTAAAAATCTTAATATTTGTCCTTTGCATAAACAGAAACTCCCATCAATGAACAGACTGAGCGTTGTAAACCGTAACGAGTACTGCGTTGTTCTATATCTGAATGTTTCCCTGTTTTCTGTAATTAAATGGGAAGATATAGTGTGGAACTGATGAACTGGCCCGATATCTACAGATTGATATATCAGACTGGCTGATGGTCTATTTTTGGTTATGTTTCACGTTTACATGCCTCAGTGAGCAAGTCTTCATCCATGGACAGACTGGAAGTAAGTCAGACGTTGCTTACTGGACCATACATGGACCTAGTTGCCATACATGTGTACAGTGTATTTCGAAAACTGGACTTCTGCACTTTCCAACAACTGCAACAAATTTATCTCAATATCAATACTTTTCGTTACAATGAGCTGCCATTCAAAGCACGAGGATGAATTCGAGTGCAGTTTCACTATGGAGTAAAGTTATGTGAAAACTCAAACAGCATTCACAACCTCGTTTGACAAAAGCTTCAATGAATTCAATGCTGATCAGTTTTGCCAGAGGTAGCTGGTGTATGGTATAATATTGTTGTTTGGACACAGCAAGCATAATTTCTTCCACCTTCTTTCTACCTGATGAACGAGGTGTAATCACAGTCACCTAAAAATCACAAACTAGAAGAATACAACGGCAAACATGCACTGTCATCAACTAACTCACAAACCCAAACTGCAACAGTGACATGTACATTTACAATTATAAGTTTAGCAAGTGAAAACAGGCAGTTAAACAGACCAACAGATGGGCAGCATGACATCAAATGCAACACATACAAATAATGTGCCCTGATCTGTGTCAACAAATATTCCCAGCAAAGCCCCCTGACCTCCTGACCAGGGGCTCTGCCCCTGGACCCGCTGGGAGCTCTGCCTCTATACCCCCATTACAGGCTCGTGCTCCGCACTTGTCATGTGGCCTAGACCATGCCCTTCCCTGTAAAAATTCCTATGGGCACCCACTGTAGTATTAGTGCCAACAATAAGCTGCATGTGATTTCCTACTAGTCTTCTATCAACCACTACAGCACCTCTGAAGCCTCTGCACAATGGTGCTATAAAAATGTGCTTATGATTATGTGGACATACCACAGATTCTATGACACATGGCTGGTGCAATGCCAAACCTATGAACCAAGCTAATTTCGACAAAAATCAAGCTGATTTTTGGTGTGTGGGCTACCCTCGACTCGACCACAGTCATGTACAGTGACCGTGTGATAGAAGGGAGCCCTCCTTCAAGGCTGCAACTGCCCCTAATTAAACTTTGCATGGCAATTTCCAACCACCATATTGGTACCTGGATAATTAACCGTATAATTTAATATCTGGTAAATGGACATCAGGATAGAAATCATTCCACAATTATATATTCTATCCTCCTGGCCTTCAAGTGTTAAGTGTTATAACATAAATTGGAAAGTTTTTGTGCACATTATTGTTAATAGGATGTGGGCATAGAGGCTAGCGCCTGTGCCCATAATCGTCATTGCATTGCATTGCATTGCATTCAAGGGAAAAAGAATATTTGACTCTATTTTCAGTGAAGCCATTCACTGAAACTTAACTAAACGTAACTATGAACCTGAGGAAAAGCGATGCTTATTTAAATCCCCATTGTTGAGTAACAAGTCCAATGAAATCTTAAAAATTCCAGTACCTAAAGGCTCAGTGAAACATTAACTGAAACGCGGTGACTATTGATCCGGTCACCGTAAATATAGCCAACTGGATATTGATCCGGCAACCGGAACAATAGCCATTCGGCTATTCATCCGGTTGATATAGTTTCTTT
>Ga0209363_1000570_pt1 | contig 14920 bp, 9 predicted proteins | sample WorMetexBAHAMAS3_FD_187385 | JGI IMG/M metagenome (GOLD analysis project Ga0209363, IMG submission 187385) | Marine gutless worms symbiont microbial communities from Max Planck institute for Marine Microbiology, Germany - Inanidrilus exumae... | ecosystem: Host-associated > Annelida > Digestive... | reverse complement strand
GAATGGACCCAGATGAACACTTATGAAGCAATTAAAAGACTTGCTGAAGACCGAAATGAATGGAGAGTCTGTACGGCGGCATGTCTACCTTCTAACTGAGAAGATGACAGCTGATGATGATGATGATGATATGACATGATTTGGTAGCTTAGCTACCGATAAAAATGCAGACATAAGGCTAGTTAAAATGTAGCCACACGGTCGCCGGTGCCCGATCGCCTAGTTTAATCGAGTAGAACACACAATTAAAAACCAAAGTGTACAAAACAGCTGATGAATCAAAGGACAGCCGAAACTACACTTCTCTGCCATAACAGATGGGTCACGTGACGTAAACAGCTGAACGAGATAAACAACAACAGCTGACGCCCAAAACGTACAGAAATCGTTAAAAATACGACAACAGTCAACGGACAACGACGTCTAGCTTGCCTGGTTATTTCTACACTTTTGTAATAACTATCTCCACACAATTCATACAAGATCCAGTAATATTTCCGCCCCACAAACTTCCCTAAATCACTATTGTCACTGCTGAGAAATAGAAACCACCAAAACCAAAACCCAGCCAACCAAGCCTGGCCAATGTTTGCGGTCACGTGCCTACCAACGACCAATCAAAGATCGGGCATTTGTCATTGGCCTGTGGCGAGTCAAGTCCAAAGATGAGTCGACCTGGGTGGCTAGTGTAGCCTACACTATCGCCGTTACTTGTAGTATTTTTGTCTTGGATGTAAAATCATCGCTGTCATCTCTCCCACACATATAAATTCGTTGTAATTGGCATCTTCTTTTCGTAACTTCAGCCATTCTGATTTGCTGTCAGCGTACTCAGAAGCGACTGGATCAATTAAGCTTACTTCGTAAACGAAACCCTGATAGCAAAATGCGTGTGTTAGATCGTCAGTGTTTACTATTCCTAGTAGCTGTAAGCATTCACAACGCGATCCAGTATAGGCCTAACGGTGTTATCGCTTGGCTGGGTATTTTTACAATCGAATTTTATTGCGAATGTGTGGCGACGCCAGGCGAACCATGAAGTGAAAATGGTCAGTGTTACACAGCCGTTGTGGAGTGGACAAGCTCTGGTGATCGGCCTATGTTTGCTCAACGTGACACTCAGACTGTGCATGCAACACCGACTACATTCCGAGTAGGCCTGGGCATATACAGTAGCCAATGTGACAAAATTGGACTGCAGTAATTGCCCTTATATAGAACTATACCGCCATCATGTGAAATGTGATAGTTTGATCTGACCACCTGGTTGGTCTGATTATCTGTCGAAAGTATAGGCTACAGAGGCATTTTACAAATCGTTTACCTGGTTGCGGTCGGCTTAGTTAGGCCTACAGTGACTATAGGCTATAGGCTAATTAAGTTGAGCCTGGAAAGTCTTGCACTACGACAGCTCAAGAGTGATCTGCTGTAGGCCTATGCTTTCAGAATTCTCCATCGCTCAGTGAAGATTAATAGCAGTAACATCTTGTCTTTTCATAACAGTAGAACACGACGTGATCAAGATACGAAATTATTCATGCAGCGGAGTCGAGTCGATGCCTGTAATTTTTCTCTCTCTAGAGTTATTGTATTGCCGTGGAACAATTTAAAAGCATAACCGGAAGATTTTACCAGTGTCCAGTCGTTCAAGCGTCTTTTAAACAGTCACGTTTTCTTCATTTACGTAATTTTGTTTTCAGTGTGTTTTACGTTTAGCGCGGTATATGCTGTCGTCACGTGTCCGTCCGTCTGTCTGTCTGATACATTGTTTTTCAGCTTCTTAATGGCACGCTTTACCATTGCAGGGGTCGCAGTATTATCTTCAGGGACAGTTCTGTCAAAATCGGATAAGTGGTACTTATCCCTAGAAATAATTGCCGTCCGATATGTTTGGCAGAACCATCGCATTTGTCTTTCATGCACTTCAGATACTTTGCACTTTCTTCCGTTTTAAGTCGACGACAAAGCTGATTTGCATGCGCGTAATTTTATACAAAGCCGGATCCCTTTCGTATTGCCCCAATTACTGTCGCCGTTGTTGGTGCTATAGGGGAATAAACGAACGATGGGAAAAAGTGATAATCGTCTTGTCTAGCATTAAAACTATTGGCTTTCCATACTTGCTGCAGTCTCCTCCCGTGTTTTCCACTCCTGTGATTTCCACCCTTGCACTCTTATTCCGTGTTTTCCACACTCTCGTTTTCCACTCCTGCGTTTTCAGCGTCACCGTTTGTCAGTGCAGAGCTTCTGATTTTACTGTTTCGTTGATTATTATAATACGTGGCTGAATATTATTATTGTTATTCTTTATTACGCCAAAAAGCCAGCACGCATGCAGCACAATATAAAGTCGAGTTCAGAATTTCTGCTAATAGGTCTAGCACTTGTAGACACGAATCTGTGTGACATAGACCTAATAAAAAGCTGTCAAAAACTGCACTGGACAATCTCCGTCGCAGCCAATTAAGTCCCTGGAGTGAAAATAATGTTTCTGTCATTCATCTTAACGAGACGCGTGCAAGAACGACAATTCGATAAGTTTATAGTATTCAAATTACTTGAACGGAACACAGAAACCATTGTCAGCGTTAAGCGGCAACTCGATCACGCAGAACAACAGTACTGCGCCAGTTACAGTTATACAATGAACCTGTATGTTTGTTCGTCGACTACACTGTGTCCCCAAAATATGTGCACCTTTTTATCTTTTGAATAACTTTGTCATAATCCTGAGAAAATTTGACATTAACACTTATAAATTTGTCCATCTCATCTTTCACAAATGTAGCCACTGTACCCTGGAAAATCCAAAAAATCAAATTTCAACAATACTACTGATATGTACTTCTGATTATTTGCATTATCTTCCAATAAAACGAAATAATGTCACCGTGACTGTGAACTTGCCCACCACACCTGCGAGCTGTCACCGCACTACCTTGTGAAACGCAGAACCTGTTTATCTGATTGAAGGTATTTAGTTTTCCTCCAAATGTTGGTGGCTTTGATAAGAGCCGATTGTGGTGTATGGCAACTTGAATGCCAGGCAAGCAAAGTCACAGCATATGTTCACAGTGACCCACTTCTATATGTGGACACACGCTTCCAGTCTTTTTCGCCGTTGATCAATCGCATCGTCCACCACGCTCTGCTGAAATTCAGTTCATGTCTTAACAAGCCGCTGCCGCAACTCGTCCGTATCGCGGACTGGTACTCGGTTTCACATTGGCAGACAGTAAAATATATTCGAGAAGTTATTGCGAAAAATATTTCAATAATACTCTTCGTATTTAGCATTGCTAACGATATTGCAATATTTTGATCATTTTCTTCGACAAAGTAATTGGTATTGCTGTTGCAACAGAACAGGCGTACTTTGTATTAGTATTGCTAGCAACCCTCCATTTTATACTTCAGACTATCATAAGTTTTGATCCAACTAAATGTCTTACTGAGAATGTGCGAAGAAAAGCTACGTGCCTTCAACGATTTCGAATGTAGGCCTATCCAACTTTTGCTAATCGGCCATTTTATGTTGCACCCTGTAGTATTTCACTTTTTCCATCAATACTGATCTCGGGCTGCAAGAACAAACGGACGTATTGTACGTTAGCGACTGCATCTTGCCTATATCTCTTGTCTTTCGTGGATTGTTGAGTTTTCTTGGCTTGTGCTGTTGTGCATTGCGCTAAACAGGTTTGTTGGACTTGTTTCTGATTAATTTTATTTTGCACTTCATTAAATATCACTACCATAGTTAACTGTTGTTGCTAATAATAATAATAATAATGTTCGTTTATTAAATTGCTGACATACCGCGCAATTAACAATAACATCCGCCACGCAGGGCAGCACTATATACAGAAGGGTTAAGCCGGCTAAACTGCTGCCACACACGGCGCACTGCGATTGAATCAACCGCACCGGCTTAACCTCGTGAGCATTCACCGATAAAGTTGCTCACTACTCAATTTATCGACCCTGAAAGGATGAAAGGCTTGAGTCGACCTGGTTGGCTGGTTAGATACCGAAATAAAGTGCCGCCTCCGGGAGTCGAACCCGGACACGTCACCTATCCCAGTACTAACTGGGCTCGACGTAGAGTAACTTCGTTGATACGACCAACTCCGTTACCACTACGCCACGCCGCCAACGCTGCTGTTGTTGTTCTAGTGAGATAATTAATTTACACTTTAAAACAATATATAACTAGATTGCTGTATTGTGTGGAATGCCCACAATACAGTATTCGGCTCGAAGGGTTCGGCTATCTGTGCACAAGCTGTTTACTTCCTTAATTCGACGGGGTCTAGTTTCAGGTGACTTAATAGTCGATGGTTATTGGCTGCCTGCGACTAAATGATGTCAGCGTTATCTGCCGTGTTGTCAACCCGCGTCGACGTCGCAGAAAAGTTGGGGAGGTTTCTTGCACGGAGTGTACAGGCCATGGGAATGATTTCTATTTGATTCCAACGGTAAAAATAAAAAATAGAGATACCGTATAGAGGGTTATTTTGGTAGTGTATTTCCGGCGATCTGTAATCATTGCGGAGTTATGGCAGCCTGAAGTTGCAAAACGTTGAAAATTTGAGAAACTTTGGCGTTTTTTTGCAAAAATCGACCCTTAAAATTGTCATAATTTTGTTCCCAAAGTTTTCATCGCGACACCGATCGACGTGTTGTGTTCAAATTTCGTAAAATTTGGGGGAAGAAAAATCGGTGAAATCGTGTGTTGCTAACCTAACCAAAAATTTCGCATGGCTCTCCAGCTGTCGGGAATCGCGCCGAAAATCTGCTCGACAATGTACTCAGAGTGCTCCAGATTTCATCCAAATCGGTTCACTTTCGGCGGTTGTTTTAGATGTTCATTCATAATCACGTCACTGGAAAAAAATTTAACTGGAAAACATAGGCAGTCGCATTGACATGCAGACCCACGTCGGCAGCAGCAGCACACGTCACTAGCAAGCAAGTTACTATTTGTAAATAAAACAGCATGAAACAGTTCCTACTGTTCAGACTGTTCATCGCTGTCACGGTCAGAATACTCCTAAAACGTTGGTGTAGTTTGAGTTAAAGAACACATAAGACCAACAACTTTTCTAATTTTCTTAAAATCACGCTAAAATCAACATCACACAATGTAACAAAAGGTATATTTCAATCTGCAATATTAGTTGCTACAACATTATTATACCACTTAAACACTTAAACATACCTCAACTCTTTACACTTACAACCAAACAATTTACTTTGAAATTTTCCGCTACCCCCGAGGGTGGGCGAATTTTTTTTTTCGCTCGCTTAGCTCGCGAATGAGGCCCCATTAACATTTTTGTAATTCTAACACTGGTCGTAAAGTGAATCCAATATTCCACTGAATCCTAGCTTCGAGCCGAATAGTAACGTTATTGACTATCTTCTATGACGTGTTTATAACTAAAACAGCAAAAATCAATAAGGTAATGTTACTTTTGCAGCACGTCGCCAATGTCAGTCAGGCGTGCGCACAGAATTAGAACTAAATTTCACGTTTTCGTCGACACGTCGTCGTCTATACAGCAGCTTCTCACAGGGATGGAAAAGGGTCAACTTTTCACAAAATCCAGATAGACTAGCTGTGATTATTACCCTCTGTAGCAAACTTTTAAAGTTTCGTAAACATGTTTGCAAAAACCACAATGTAGCACGGTAGTGCTTGCACTGTCGTAAGGGCGATCAACAAAGCCTATGGAGAATGGAAAAATTGAAGTATCAGAACTCCAACACCTCTGAAGCGATTGACATAAATTTGACACGGGTGATTACGTCGGCGATATCACACACACACGCACACACACATTTTTATTCACTGAAAAACGGTATCATATATAATGTAAAGTAGAAAGAAAACTCATCTATACAGATAGCAGTGAGCACATATCTCGCAGACTACACTGCTGCTTCGCACGTACATCTTTACATTTTCGTGCGTGGCCACAGCCTCGGCGACATCGCAAACCACAAACAATTTAAGCACTCCGCAGCAATTTCGGAGGTATTTACATTAAACATTTTCCTACCACACGATACAACAACATGATTCAAATATCTAAGCTGACGGGGGCTGACCGGACAAGCATCACCGCGCACGCCAAAAGTCAAAGCGATCGCCCAAGTGAAGACATCGCGGCAAACAGCTGAAACGTTACTCTCGCGTGTTATTTATTGTTCCTTTTTGTTACACCATTGACGCGAAATCGCAAACGACTATCATTTCACGTGAACGAAATATGCAAATTCCATTGACACTGGAATTGCATATTTCGGTCATTTGATAGATAAGCTTATACACCCATTTAAAAGTAATTTAACCCCTTAACGAAACTAAAAGTAAAATAAAAGTAGAGTAACTAGTGTATAGCAGTAATAACAACTAGCCTCACCGCTATGGGAAACTCACATGCCATAATGGGATACGATACGATACGATATATATACGTGCGCTCATAAGCTGAAGTGTGGCCAGCTTGGTCTAGCGCACGGCACAGAAACAAAATTTAAGGAAAAAATACAAACAAAAAGGTGAGGTGAAAATCCCGCCTTTATCCCCAGCCGTTAGTGAATAGCCTTTTGCTTCGGCTAAGGATAAAGGCGATACTCTATTTAGCGACCGCGGAGGGATGCAAGGCTGAGTTGACCTATGTTACGTGAAAGCGAACCGGCCGTGAATTGAACCCGCGATCCGTCAGTCGCAAGTCCAACGCCCTACCGCAGCGCTGCCACGCAACGCTGAATGAACTACAGTAGTTCGGTTCAGTCGAGTGACAGCGATGATCGTGGACGGGCTGAACGAAGAAGTCGTCGACACGGTTGTTATTCGCGGTAGACGATGACCGGACAGTGCGAATGGTGGACGACGTAGTCACTGACGCTGCCCATCATCGTGCGTCGGATCATGCCGAGTCCACGCGTTCCAACCACGATCATCGACGCCGCTTCACGATCAGCCAGCTCGCAGATCACCTCACCCGGCCTCGTGCCAGCCTCCGATCTGGTTGATCCGCGCATCTGACCGCAAACCACACGCAAGCTCTTTACGGCGGGGGCGGCCGAAGGTTTATGAGAAGTGGCGAGACACGGTGGAATGCATGCCGTGCGCGCGGAACACGAGCCTATAAAACTCCGTCCACACCAGCAACAATGTCGAAGCAACAGGCAACATTGTCGAAGCAATGTTCGACTTTGTCGAAGCAACATTCGATTTTGTTGCCACAAACGGCAACAATGTCGAACGAGTATCGTAAAATTTCGTCCTTTCGACAAAGTCAAATGTTGCTTCGACATTGTTGCCGTATTTGGCAACAGTGTTGTCGTTTTCGACGACAATGTTGCCGGTTTCGGCAACGATATCGAACGAAATTTCGTCCGTTCAACAAAATGGAAACAAATTGAACATCGTTAAATTTGTAGCATTCGACAATGTTGCTTAGACATTGTTGCTGGCATGGACGAGGCTTAACGGGGATCTGGGGACGCTGGAGGAGATCTGATATAGGCCTTGAATATTCATGGTTTGTTGGTTAAGTTAGCTAATGCAGAGGTCTAGGGTGTTTTGTTGGTTATATGTTGTACATTGCTTAATATAAAGCTGTTATCGTGACTGAGAACCATCTGAGTTTTGGAGCTGGTTGCCATATTGCGTGTAAACGTTTAGTAAACATTTACCAGTTTCGTGTACACGTTTACGAAATTAAGCGATAGGCGATATGTCATGCCATCGGCGGATGCAGAGTTTTTACCGACCACTTTGTGGTCTAGCTAGAGCTATCGATTAGTTATGTGTGTGTGTGTGTGTGTGTGTGTGTGTGTGTGTGTGTGTCAGGATAGTAACTTTCGATTGCATTGACCTTTGACCTGTCACAGACTCACAGGTTAAGGTTAAATGCCACAGGAGCTGAGGAGCACACAAGCTGTTGCTAAAGCGGTCGGTGCGACCTCGAGTAAGGGCTTTTTTAGTGTAAAGGAGGGACAGATTATGGAATATGTGGGCGAAGCCTCGATCGGAGTCCAAGGGCGGAGCTAATGGACTCCGATCGCTAATGGACGGGGATCTGGAGGCATAGCCCCTAGAAGCTGACCATTTTTATAGCCAACGTTGCCTGCAATGTTACCCATTTTAAAAAATTAAGGCATTTTGGCCAGCGGCACCATCAGTTGCAAGACGACCACCGAACATGCTGCTGCTTTTACTTTTAGTTACAAATTAACATCTTCTGTAGTACCCTTTTTACTTTATCTTGAATAATTTTTTGGATGATTGATTATTTTACAATTTTAACTGAGCGCAGAATTCTTGGGTTACTTTTACTTTTACTACAGTAACTATTTTGTTGCAGCATTTTGTACATTCCCTGCGGAATAAAATAACCAAATCTACGAAGAAACTCGACAAGCAGGCATATTGCATGATAAAAGCGCTAAGTGCATATAATCAGTTGGGAAGTTAATCGTTCAATTTGTGAAAACACATTTGCAGGCCTACGTTTGCAAACGGCCTGTGAAATGCCGTTTAAGTAAATACTTAGTCCAAAGGTTTTCCGAAGGACGTTTGGACGACCTACTCGGACCTAGCCCATATATCTTGACAGTGAAAAAAACCGATAAAAGTAGAACAAAAGTGTGTATATGGAAAACATTAACGTGTTGTGTTAGCTTACGTTGTGTTGTGTGATCTTCTCCATGTACTTGATTTCGAGCGATTTGCTCTTCGTCTGCTCTTTCTTCAAAGTTTCAGTTAACGCATTTGCAGGTACGTGCATCTCTCTACCGCCTATAACCACACATTCTGCCTGCGACAAGTCTATATAGACGCGTGGCAAGGCCCAGCGTGTATCCCGCCCGGCGCAAACGCGTCTGCAGAACTCAGGGGTTACTTAACCGAAGTTCACCAGATTTTTATCAGACGCAGAGGAGTCTTCGATAATGCTATGTGCACATCCTTGTTGCGATCTTTCCTCACATCTATTGTGGAATGTCAGCGCAGAAAATGAAGGTGGGGTATGCCAATTTTTCGCCTATTAACGCCAAAAATCGCGCAAAGAAGGTCAGATTGGTCATGTTCACCCATATATGTACATATCCTGTAAATTTGGCGAAGATTGGTCCTATAGATTCTTAGATAATCGGTCTTCAAGAGGACCGTTAAAAGAAAATTGGCCCTTTGACATGCGATGCCGGGCGGGCTATGTATCTGTCTTCAAAAATTGCGCACTGTCGAGCCTGGCCAGGTGTCCGAAATGCCTAACTTCTTGACGATATGTCGACGTTAAGGAGCATTTAGGCGAACATTTCTAAAATCATATTGTCGCCCATAGACTCCGACTGAAACCTAAATTAGTCTCTAGTTGACTAGAACGGAGTCGTACGAACGGATGAACAACTCTTCCACATAGCTTTAATTTGCTTACTGATTTTGCCGACGTCAATTTCCAGCACGTGGAGCACGACAACTTCGTTCTCTGGCCGATGCACGGATTTCACATACCCTAAACACAATTGTACCGATAAAACGATAACATCGCTTCGTTTCTGACTAGCAGCACAACATATTTGGAGCAACATAGACCCCCAAGCCGCCGCCGAATATCCGAATTAGCCGCCGAATTTTTGTCCGCCGAATATCAGCCGAACCGCCGACGAATTTTTGCCGCCGTAAATCCGCCGAAAAAAAATCGGATATCCGAATAAAAATCGAAGTTTTTCTCTGTGAGTGTGACATTGCTGAAATGCTTCTGAACAACTTGAACTGCGTTGACTGACTACGGTACATGTGGCTCAGCCGCATTTCAGCCGTAATTTTGGTTTCGCGCGTTAATTAGGCTAACCCGGATATCAGCAAAATTTCTGTTTAGCCATCTGAATTTTTTTCAGATTTTAGATTGTGGGTCTAGAGCAACAACGTGTTTCGCAAGCACAAATTGGGTGGAAAACAAAAAAATGTTCCAGTTATATTTTTGCGGACTAGATTCTGACAGACGAAACAGTGTATCATCTCGCAACAACAGTGGAGATAACAGCAGGCAAACTGAACCCTCGTATATCAATGCAGACTTGTGTAAATGATAGTCAATAAGCATTCATTCATACAGAACAAGAACGGCACACCACACTGAAATCGACACAGTGCCGTTACTGGCGAACAGCACGTACATAGGCCTGAATTTTCCCGCGCTGCTCAAGTTTACTTTCACTTTTTTATATTAATAGACTACTGGATTTTCCACGAGCAGCAGCTGTCCCAAGTTCCCAACCCCGGCACTAACTGTAACCTTTCAGAGTTAAATCAACTCTTCTACGCTTCATGAAAGATGATTACTTTCGCCACAGGTTGGCGGGATAATGTTTTGATGCATGTTTGTCTGTCCGTCTAGCTTATTGTTAGCAGCTGAGCTCAAAACAAAAGGTTATGGATGAAATTGGAGAATAGGTAGAATTATGGACTTCAGAAGAGTTGCTAAATTTTGGGAGTGACCCGGAATATATTCTGGATACAGTCGGTCGTAAGTGTCGCCACATTGCGACTGCTGGCCATCGTATAGAACGGGGTCACTATGCGCGTCTGCGGCTGTACTGGTACAACGGTCATCATCAATCCACTTACACGCACGCACCTGCTGCTTGCCGTTAACGACACTGTGCCGATTTCAGTGTGGTATAAAGGAGGTGTGCACTCTACTGAGTGCCGTCTAATTGACACTGTTTGCGTTTCACATAATATGATGTGCAATTATAAGCGCACATTTCCTTTTCAACAATAACAAAAATGCTTACAATTAAACGCGTTTTCGGCCTGTTGGCTTGCATCCACGCTGATCAGAACCTTACGAGGAGTAGTAGTTGCCATAGTAACGCAGCAGCCGCAACCATCCGCACTGCAAACACATCGTTGTCAATAATTGCTGTCCAGTTTCGTTAAAAGTAGCAATTCAATATTGCTTCCACGCTTCGCTAATATACGATGGCCGAGGGAAGAAGGAAACCTGGGGAATTCCTGGCTCAGTTCGCCAGTTAGCACTTGAAAGGTGGCAGCACTGGAGGGTTGCAACTAAAATGTTCAAAGACTAAGAGTCGCTGGTATGTAATAAGAAACGTCGGCGTACTTAGAGTAGAAAAGAAGCCCAATTAACCAGGTATATATGCATCCCCATTCTAAAATCCAAACGTTGAATAGTTTATTCACATTTGTCCGTAAAACGTGACTTTGACTGTTTGAATTTTTCAGTTAACTTAGAAAGTCTCCATAGCGACGTGGGCAAAAGGCCGCATCGCAGTCTTGTCACCTCTCGTGGCTGCGAATGGATTCTCCATCTCATTTAGTATGACTTGTAAACGAGCTGCTGGTGCTTGTGGGCCTACGTTGTACTTTCCTTTTATTGCTGCTTAACTTAGTTTGCATTTGGATGTATCATGTTAAGCTTTTTTATGTAACTGTGTATTTTGTACGTATTTTATGTATTATGTGCTGCCATTTGGGCGTAATAAAGAATAACGATGATGATGATAATAATAATAATGGCTGTGGAAAATCTTGGCGCGTTCAGCTCGTCAACGCTGAACGTGCTTTCTGATCTGGGGCGCCGTATTAACGATAAATCTGGAGATGCCAGAGAGACAGCGTATTTATTCCAACGCATTTCTGTCTCGATTCAGCGCTTCAATTCCGTGCTTTTGCACCACACTCTGTTTGTCGACTCGCCGGATCTATAGCCATCCAGCTTTTGGTTTTAATTCTTTTTGTTTTTAACCCCGGGGATCTTTACTACCTGGGGTATTTAAAAAAAATAATAATAATAATACATGGTTCCTTGGACTCGTCTTGGAAGTTCAGTTACAATCGGTCGGTCATTGTCCGGTCCATCAATGTCCAGTCCTGTAATGTCCGTTCCTGCAATTTTAGCGCTTCCTGTATTTTGTCCGCAACGCAACTAGCAACTCAACGTCACCCTAATCCTACCCTAATCCTACCCTAGCTATCCATAGACCGACAGACAGACGCAAACTAAAGTGCACGCTACACGGTAGCCAAAATACACAACTCTTCACGTGAAACGTCCTACTCTGCTCAAAATCTTGGCTTCATCTTTGACAAACGTCTTACCTTCTCTGGCCAAATTACATCTCTCTCCAAAGCCTGTTACTGTCACATTCGTCAACTTCACTGTATATGGTTTTACATCGATTCGTCAACTGCCTGTACCACAGTACCATTGCAACCTCTATCCTTTACTTTAAGTTTGATTACTGTGATTCTCTGTACTATAAACTCCCTAAGTCTCGATTATCCCGTCTTCAGCAGATCCCAGAACTCTCTTGCTCGTACTGTCGTTAAAGCTCCTAAGTCATGTCAAATTACTCCCATCCTACGCTTTCTCCGCTGTCCCAGAATCACTGAACGCATCGAATACAAGCTCCTCTCACTTACCTACTAAGTTCTCGTAACTACCCAACTTCCTCTTTTGATTCACCACTCTGCTCATCCGTAACTCTCTCTCTCTTTCACTCGCGGCTTAAAACCTACCTGTTCCACAAATCCTGCTCCCGCAGTTTCACTTCTTCCTAGCCCCAAACTGTCTTCACGGACTATTGCCCGGACCGTTTCTTCTGAGCTACTCGGTTTTTGTTTTTGGTTTTTCCTTATTTTTCGTTTCTGTGCCGTTCGCTAGATTATAGGCTGGCCATCTCGTCAGCTATTGAGCGCATGTATATACTATATCGTGTCGTATCGTATAGTTTTCGCCCCATTTACCGGTAACTTACCTGAGTAAATTCCGGCAGGCAGTCAAGCAGGTGTCGCGAAGCTCTGAGTTGATTACGTGCGCAAAATGTTATGTATATATAGGCTGTTAACAGTTCAGAGTCGAACGCAAGCTGCTGGCGCTCCACTGCGCCCTCTCAATCGATCATGAATCAATGAGTGAATGGGCATGACAAAGCAAAGCATGGGCCTATCAAGTATGAATATAAAGTCGTGCCAATGGCGGACTTAACTAGTGCTCCGCTAATACGAGGCTGCCCACGTAGTTATCAACATGTAATTCTGATATGGCGATGAACGAACGTAGCTGAAACAATTTAGCAAAGTAGACACACTCTGTTTTATATAAGAATTTTATATACAGTGTGAACGATCAATAAAACCTACCGGTTTCACAAATCTTACCACCCCCTCCCGGACTGCCTTCACGGACTGTTGCCAGGACCGTTTCTTCTTAGCTAGGCCCTACTCGGTTTCGTTTTTAGCTTTTGTTTCTGTGCCGTGCGCTAGATTAAGCTGGCCACCTCGTCAGCTTCTAACGCACTTAAATATACCGTATCGTATCGTAAAACTTACGTGCATTAAGGTAGATAATAATTATCTAAACAACTGAATGAACAATGATAAAGAACTACGGTTCTACTACATTAGTGAGTATGCGAAGCTAGTGCAAAGGTCTTAGGTACAAGGAGGCCATTAGAAAGTATTTTTTTAAATTTGCGTGGACTATGAAGACTATAGGTCGACTTTACCATTCCAATTTCACCTCGACCGGTTCAGAAGTGTTGGTATGGACCACCCTGAAATTGTTAACTTAGGAAACATAATCGCCCCGTAACGGCATATTGCTTGCTAGATTATTAGGAACGTTTAGGGTTAGCGGGCAGTATACTTCCGTCGGTGTGGGATATTCCGCTTTTGCAACGCCCCGGCGTTACGATTTCCCGTTCAATGATATGCGACGTGAGTATAGCCTACACTATGGCTTGTTTTCATGAAATACGACTTGGGTGTTCGCCAAGAGTAAGCGAACATTGTGAGAGCCACCGTTCGCATTGTGAGCGTTAGGCCTGGGCTACCGTTGACACCATTTATGAGTGATTACTTGAAAACGACCCCGAAATGATTTGTTATGCATTGAGTGGGACGATAACGGCACACTCACTTATTTGCTCTCTACTTTCTACTGCCTCGAGTCAGTTTACTGATGCACTTATGTGTCCAGCTTAATTGGACCAGAGATTTACTGATTCATCAAAGCATACAGCGCACATTTTGTGGGCCTAAGTGTTGTCTTTAGTCTCTGAAGATGAGTGTTATTGTACGAAAGGTTAAAGCACGTTGACAGCGGACATATCGACGGCGGTTTATCAGTGACAACAAGTGCTCTTGTCTCATAGGCCTAGATGTGCAACGATGTACAAACTTTTTATGTCACGTTTATAGGGAATAATATTGCTAACGTGCGCTGAATAGCTGATTAAGAGACAGCTTAATCTATCGCACGAAGCCAAAAGCAGAAAAATAATGAAAAGAACTAAAACAGCAAGAGGTTTAGCTATCGCCGAGAGGCCCGCGCGACGCTCTGTATCAGTTGAAATATTGGCCGACTGTTGTACTAATAATGCAAACAGATCGCGTGTCAGCCTGAAAAGCACGTTCAGCAACTGTCAGTCTGCCACGTTTCATTCCGCTACCTGCATAGTTTATTTTGTACAAGCATTGTTGCACTAGGCACAACACTATCGCACAGCGAGCATGCAGTGCCGCGCGTGTCATCAACAGACTTCCGTACAACCAATCTTGCTGATGTCAACTGGACCGTAACTGTGATCAACCAACGTCGACTACTACCAATGTTGTTGACGACACCGCGTATTACTCCGCCAGTTCGCCAGCGCACAGTCGTGGATGCGGACCACCTCTACGGATGGACACAATAATGCGTTGATCGGTCGTAAAACACAATTTTACCTACCCATCCTGCATATGGCGCCCGCGTTGGTGATGATATAATTGGAATTTTGTCGAAATCTTCTGTATCATAAAATTACTGTCCGTGGGCTATCGTGCAGCAATAGGCCACATCTGACGTACCTAGTGTATGCGATGCGGTCTTAAAAC
>Ga0209363_1000568_pt1 | contig 14921 bp, 8 predicted proteins | sample WorMetexBAHAMAS3_FD_187385 | JGI IMG/M metagenome (GOLD analysis project Ga0209363, IMG submission 187385) | Marine gutless worms symbiont microbial communities from Max Planck institute for Marine Microbiology, Germany - Inanidrilus exumae... | ecosystem: Host-associated > Annelida > Digestive... | reverse complement strand
GAAATACATAACAGCAGTGAAACTGTACTGCTTGTGTACCATGCGATCTTGTTTCATTTTCCTTTCTGTTTCCAGCTTGGTTTTCTCACCACGGTATCTGTCAATCTCCCTCTGAATGGCTTCCTCTTTCTTTTCATGCTCCATCTGTACATCACAAAAATCAAAAACACTAGCAACGGTCAACAAATCTAACACTAACATGCACATAACAGCTTTATTGACTAGTTCAACAAGATGCAGCTGGAGATGGCAAGACTTCATCCCCCGTGCTGCCACCTCGCAAACTGGATAAAACGTTATGTCATGTTTGATTTTGTCCCACTGGCCCCATTATGTGAAAACATGACATCATCTATAAAACCAGAAGTACATAACGTACTGCCACTTGTCAGAGAAGGACCAAGCCATGGCCACACATGGCCTGTAATAGAACCTGCCACAGTTACCAAACAGTTCTCTCGTGAATGATCCTGCTTAAACTGGAGTAACTCCAGAGAAGAAAGACCATTAAACATATTTTTCTAATGTTCACTTTTAAGCAAATCCTGGGTATCTGTAATGCAACAGCATACTACCTATACCTGTAGCAGACCAGCTAACACAATATGGTAAGTTATAAATCTGAATAACACTTCCATTAAAACAAATAAACAGCAACACAAAGGCAAAACAGAATGCAAAACAAGGAAAAAGTAGGTATGGCAAAGCAATAACTGTCGCAACATCAACTAATAGGTGCAATAAAGAGTCGATAATGAGTTCTGCAATTCTCCACATTCGCAACCACACTGCGCTCTCTCAAATACAGAACCCAATAAACCGCTACACCTGAATATCACGTATCGATTTGTGAGCGAGAGTGATGGTTGTAAGTTTACATGTAGTGCGAGAAGTAACCAGTAACCAATGTATGCCACTTAGGAGAGAGGAAGCAGTGGTGGAGTGACGATGTGGTAGAACACAATCCACGCCAGTGTGTTTTGGGATCACTGATGATGATAGTAGAATTTTTGAACAGAATTGAGCTTGCATAGTCCAATCATGACTGAATAACAGTCTCCACAAGAGCAGCTGCTGTATCTTCAGTAACTGTGAGATGAACACATTTATATCTTAATGCCTTCATGTGGAAATACATTAACAGATGGTGGAGGTGTGATCAGTTAAGGAGAGCATACTGTCCAGAGATGGAACAGCAGCAGTTTTAGTAGATTTTTTATAGTAAGGAATTTTAACTCTACACAAAACGTTTGAATTGTAAGCCTGTATGATACAGGCTTACAATTCACTCTCACTCACAAATCGCTCTTAGTCACACAAACCACCAATCTGCACTGGTTACTCCAGCAATACCAACCAGTTTAGTCTCCTCGTTCAGGTAACCAGAATATGCCAGACCTACGTCCCACAACGTCCAAGTTTGGCAGATGTGCCTTCAGTACGGAATGACTTACCATTATCCACCAGATATCTTTAAACTGCATCTAAAACCTACCTATTTATTCGGTGTTAACAAATACCATCCCTTTGCCACCGAGCAACTGCCAGTGCATCAGATTCAGACCTTTGTGCTCAACAACTGTGTGAGTCATAAAAGTGTGTAGGAATGTAGGCATTAATACAATGACAGGGCTAACACATCAGCACAGTTACATTCGCCTATGTTAAGATGAGTCACAGCTGTGAAAATCAGAATATTTTCTCTAACATATGACACAATGCAATACAATAATGTACTACATACACTTAAACGCTGATGAGGCAGCCATCTCAATCTACTGGACTGAACCATAACGGAAAATGAATTTTAGAACTAACAAATAACAAGAGCTCAGCAAGTGCTGAGAAAAGTGACAAGGCTGAATTACATTAAAAATGCCTACTCGTGCATAGAAGGCAAGTCAATACTAGGGGCGACCGTTTTTGAGGTCGCATGGCTTTAAAACTAGTAGTACAGAGATATGGTGAGGGTACTGGTGTTGGAACGTTGGCACAGACGCAGCAGGAGGCCTTCCCTCACATACTAGATCAAGACAGGAAAAGGCCTCCATCTCCGTTTTACTGGCAATATTCCAGGCGAACCTTGGTCGCCCTTGATTTTCTTCTTCCAGAATGATGCTAGTGACTGATTTTCCATGTTTAGGTCAGTGCTGTAGGTTCCCTCTAGAGTCATTAGCTGGGTCATAGGAATGACGTGCAGCCAGAAACAAAACCTGTGCTACATTACCCTAAAGGCTCTCTTCTAGAAAAGTGGAGACAGAAAACCAACAGGGTCGGCTGACTCAAACTAATCTGGTAAACAGAAGAGATCTACACAGAAGAAGCAGTTCTGAGCGTGCATTTGTGTCAACTGGACAACTCGTAACTTACTCGTTGAGTCCGTGCCTGTTCCAGCATTTCCTTTACTTTCTTCTCGAGCTTTGCAACTAGTTCTTGACTGAGCTGGTCTGATATTTCATCCGAAAACCCTGTCATCGACACCATTCCTTAACATTAAATTATCATCAAGTATGTTGCGCTGCTTTCTTACAATCGTTCAGGAGTCAGGCATCATCACACATGCAAACAACATGTGCTATATTACAGCATGCAGTCAGTGTAGATAAAAACTAGTGAGAACTCTTCTTCCTAATCCAAACGTGCTGGTTGCCGTCAGCATGTGGGCAGTAAAGCTTTAGTCCAATAAAATCCTCCAGTTCTAAACAGGAGATGCCATGAGAAAAAAGGTGAACTTGTACTGAACAACAACAAGAACCAGTTTAAAGGCCCTATATCCAGGACAACCTGGATAAGCTGGTACCAAAAGCAAAACACCCACTCACTCACTCCCAAATTTTGTTGGGTATGATTCAATATCTTTAAATTGATTTCCTCTACTGATTATGGTCCACAGCCTCCTCCTCATTTAGTTGTCCTGTCTGACAGTCTTTCCATGACCTCACTCCAGGTTTTTTTGGTTTTCCTCTAGGTCATATCACATTATACAGATTAACCCATACAGTGGCAGTAAAATGACTGTTGCTATTGTTGTAACCCATACTAACAATATGTACAGAATGAAAAATGAATAAATGTGAAAAATGTCCAAACAAACAGTAAGCATCAAATAATGCAGTCTACAAAATGGCAGTGGTTATAGCAGATGTAAAAAAGTAGATCCTAAGAAGTTCCAAATGTAAAGCAGTGCAACATTACCAGCAAAACGATATTCTTCTGCAAATTTCTTTACGAGCTGATCACGTCCTTTAATATTCCTTTCATGCCGCTGTAATATAATTTTGGCAGAAACATATCAAATTCACTTCACTGTAGCGCCATAAGTTGATTAAATAAAGCCTTTTAACAGACTGACTTCTGTGCCACTCGTGGGATACTTCATTGACTATATCCACTTCTGCACTAAATACGTGCAATAAAGTACAATAAATAATACAACCATGTCAGGAAGCAAATGCAGAAGCACAATTTTGTATAACATTAGAAACCATTTTAAAACAAGGCAATCGTAGATATCAGACTTTGCCCACAGTATGCAATCACACCCGTAACTCTATACACTTCCTTAACCTAAGTCCCATTAACAATAAAGTAACTTTTGCTTTCCTATGTCCATGCATAAAGTATATTTGTTTCTCCGCAAACGTTCATCATTACCATAGCAACAATGGCTACGGAAACATGCGTTTTGGTAATTCTTCCCATTAATTGTCAAGTTTCTCTGTTCCTCTTTTAGTTCAATTTGAGAGTAATTTTGAAATAGTTAGTTAAAATTATTCCCTTTAATGATAAGAAACTGAATTCTGTCCAACTTTGCAGTAAGTAAATTTAAGCGAAATCGGTTCTTCGCAGCGCTATTCATACCGCTGTGCGGCCCACTGTGGAAAAAACATGACGTCATCCACAAAACCGGAAGTACATAACGTATCGCAACGACGCCAGAAAAGGACCAAGCCACGGCCATAGGCAACACCCACAAAAATCGGTAAAGATTGTGCATGTGGTTCCCAAGATATCCTCGTGGACAAACAGATACACAGACACACACTCGTACTCATCACAATACTTTGCAACCACTCCCGTGGGCACAGTAAAAAGTGACAAAATTAACATACAGTAATGTAGTAAAGTAAAAGTAATGGTAACAGCAATATCAGAGCAATGGGGCAGACAGGCAGGCAATGACTTTAATTCCTCTGTCCTCAGCCATGAACCAGCCAAAGCTACAAGACGGGTGTTAATTGCCCATCTTTTGCCAGTATCACAGATTGTGCTGCTTGGTGACAGAGGCAACCGCGTGTGAGAAACTGTTTTTACACAGCAGCACTCTCCCCTGGAGCCACTGCAAGTCCGATATTCCATCATTACAACATGCTGCCATTCCATTTTAAATTAAACACATTTAATACTGAATTAACACAGACAGCAAAAACCTACTTCAGCTTCCTGTTCCAGTCGTCCCTTCTCAGTAAGTAACCGAGTTCTTTCTTGATCATTCGAATCTATGTCTCTCTCCAGTGCCGAAACTTTGTTCTGATTCTGATAAAATCATAAATAATATAACTAGTCACCAAAATATAGATCTTGGTTATTGATTATGTTATAACAAAAGCTCATCAGAAAATGAGATAGCGAACGTGAACGTTTTACGACGACATCATACATGAAGAGGCCAGAGCCTACGCCCATTAAACTGAGTTCCTAATTTTTACTATAAATAAGCGTCAATGGTAATCTATGCAGTGCACCCAATCATCTATGCAAATACGCCCATCAAACCGAGTTAGCAGAGTTTGTTTTGCCTAAATAATCACCGAATAATTGCGCAGATGGTATTAATATGGTCATAAACTATCAAAAGTAGATTTTTTTTAAACCAAGGTAAGCCTAACAATTGTTCTACAACGACATCGTACACGAATTCAGTGAAATGATGCAAAATAAGGGCCATGTCGCCATTCAAGGTCATCGATTTTGGTACCTATCGAAAGCTCATATACGACTTCTTATCAAAATGATAGCTAGGCAAGTACTGCGCATTAAGTCTTGAATTTATGAAGCTGCTAGGAATTTATACTGTGGGCGTTGCGCAGTCCCTCTGCAGATGTTTACTACTAGACATAGTGATAGTAAATTGTCCATAGTTATGGCTTTGTCAACCACTTTTAGGCAATGCGCCCAGAAACTACCAAATTCGGTAAAAAACGCAAAATAAGGGCCATTTCGCTGTTCAAGGTCATTCAAGGTCACTGATTATGGTACCAATCGAAAGCTCATATACGTCTTAATGCTAACTTACCTCCTATCTTGCACCGTTTTGGAGTTATAGCATTCGAAATGTCAAAAATCGCTATATTTCGCTACCCGTCTTACGTTTAAATCCCCGATGGAGGGGTTCCCCTGGGACGATCTCCATAAAATTTTCAGTGAATGTCAATGGATGGCCAAGGTACGAGACGGCGAATAAAAATTGCCAAAAATTTCAACCGAGTAGGATGCACCAACGTTACAGACGACAGACAGAAGACAGACGGAACGGCAATAGTATATAGCGAACGTAAACTCACTACTAACGTTCACATTCGCTAAAAAGTAAATCATAAATATATTAACTATAAAAACCCGCATTTGAGGTCGCACTTACCACTTTAGCACATACAGTTTGAGAAGGAAAATGGATTAACATTTTTTACACAGAGCCACTTGCAGACTATGAATGAAGCCGGCACAATCTGGGTAGCCCAGCATCCCACTGCAGTCCACCGGCATACACTAAGTAGCAAAAATAACTTTTACACTTTTGTGTTTTTAATGTTTCTGACTGTTATGTTCAACTTTTATAATCTTAACTTGGCCTCACAGTTTTGTTTCCAGTTGTTCAGCTGGTGTAACTGTTATCCTGAATGTCAGATAGAGCGAGACTTGATTCCTTTCTGAGCTGCTACAAACGTCTCGACTACTGTCACAAGAATGTCGCAAACATTTTAGACATTTTCAGCGATGCTGATGACTCATTCTTCGACATAGTAATGACAAGAGTTTCCACTGCCGCTAACAGACTCGTGCGACACAGAGGCTCAGCGCATGCTAAATAGTCCATATCACATCATATGGTGATCAAAGCATTTCTGCTTGGCCTAGCTCAATGGTGGCTGTGATCAACAGTTGTCCGACGACCACCAGAAGCTTATGACACTCACTGGCGAACAAAGTTGACAGCACCTGAGACGATCAGCCATTCCGAAGATATGGCTGGTGTCCACCAAAGTTTAAACAGTTCACATGACCTAACCACACAACTGTCAGGGATGGTTTGCCATCTGTGGGCTAGCACTTGCTACTGTCAACCTAACTACCAAATTTGAAGTCTATTAACTCCACTCACTACAAAGATATGAAAGGCAATACAAAATGTCGAGAATACAGTGGTTTGGGGTAGTTAGGGGGTCACTGGAAATAGCACCAATCAATAGAGAAAAATACGAGTTCCAATCAGTATTCTATACTAACTATGTCCCTATCTTGCGCCGTTACTGAGATATAGTGAGATGTTGGTCAAAAATCGCCTATTTGAACCTACCCCACCTCTATTTGGCGCCCCTATAGGGGTCACCCCATCGGAATTTTGCCACAGATTTTTTGCATCAAAAAACTACAGTCCATGTGCTATCATATGACATTGTTTGCATGATCCTATGTTAAGCTGCTTTCGTACCATGCCGGCTTGTGACAGACGGACGGACACACGACAACAGTACATACTGCGCTAGCATAGCGTCGCATGGTAAAAAATAGCTACCATGTGCTCCATCCTTACATCCCAGAAACAAGCGATCAATACTATAACTTAAGACAATGTTCCCGCAATAAAGCCCTTATTACCAAAACCCTTACTTCAATGAACAAGACTGTTTGATACATATGCTGTATAGACTGTTATTAAAGCACGCAGCTTCGTAATCGCCTAAGTTGGCCTATCATTTTACAGTGCAGGCCTATGTTGTGTATACAGACATTTTTCAACCTATTTAGGCCTAGTGCTATTGATGCTTCTGTTTTAATCGGTTCATGCTTGAGTTGCGTGTGTCAACTTCTAATAAACGAAGATAACAAAGTCAATGAAGATAACACTGTATGCTAGTACTAGTAGTGGTCTGTTTTTTCAGTTTAAACCAACTAAATCTCGTGTGTGGCAGTAACAGGTTTTTTGCCACCAAAACCCAACCTTGGGTCAGTAATAAAAAGATTTTGACATGAAAAATGCAGACCTGCAGCAAGGAACGTTCCATTCTTGTCACTTTGTCATCAAATGCAGTCAGCTCGCATTTCAATTCATTTGTAGACCCTGCAGCAATGAAAACAAACAGATCTAAGAACTCTCAACACAATGTCATAGCATAGTAACAGTAGTTTGTCTTGGTGCTTCAGCAGAAAATCCAACATGCTCACAGTGTCTGAAAATGGTTATTGATACAAATCAAGGTTCAATCTTCAATCTGGATGAATAACTGCTAACCATTGAGCTAGCACCTTCAAAAAAGCCATTGAAAATTCCTGCATTTGGAATAAATCATTAATTTACTTAAATATGACATGTTACATATAAACACTAAGCAGGTCTGTATTTATGTTATCTGATGATCAAACTGCATAAGTAGACACCAACGATGGATCACTAGCTAGTGATAGTCCAAATGCTACAAGCAAAGTCAGACAGTTAATGACAGTCAAGTCATTAACATATTTCAATGCATGCAATATTAACAACATCAGCTGTGTTATAAAAATCCAAACTGCAAGTTTCTGGTGAGGCTATTGGGTGGCAGCACCCTCATTTTTTGGGCTCCAAATCCCTGAAAATGATGTAACACAGCCTCCACTTCCAAAACCAGCTTGAAATGTTCAGCTATGTCAGCATAATCAATTAGAGAATCTAACAAAATTCAGGAAATTTCAGACGTCCCCTGGCCACAAAGGCCACTTAAAAGTCAAAATTTTGACATTCCTACACAGCTCGACAAACCGTACAAAATGATGCCAATATCATTCATGGAAACATTAATCAGAAGGGGCATTAAACCCCCAAATTTATGTGACCACCCCAAAAATCCAATTGACAGGTCTCTCGCTCATAGGTAGGTATTCCTGCCCGAAATATAAACAACTTTTAAAGTAACACTACTATGAAGCACCAACACACACAAACTGAAGCAATCTCTCTATTTCCTTGCTTTGTGGAGGTCTAAGTTAAGATATTTACAGTTGTATGCATTGATCACCTTTAAACTCATTCTTTATATTACTGCGAAGATCATGCTGTGCTTTTTCCAGCTGCATTCGCTGTCCTTTGTATTTCTCTGAAAACATAAGAAACATCTGCAACTACGTCTGCAACTGCATCATTTTGCAACTGTACAACTGAATGCCTGAGAAACACAGAATTAAGAATCAACATGAATTAACTACATACAGTGAGAGCAGGACAAAACTGCTCAAACACAAAGACACAAAGAACATAAATCACGCAATATTTCCTTGACCAAAAAATCTGAGCAAGGCATAAGCATAATGTATTTGTAACTTAAAATGCTGCTGAGAAGTTTAAACTGGATTCCATGTAAATGCTTGTTCTTCCATAACAGTAACGCTTTTTGTACTGGTGTCGTATTATAATGGTAAACTAAAAAAATAAGCAATGACAAGCAAAAATCAACTGTTGGCATTATATAATAAATTCTTTAAATTCTGTAAAATACAAAACAAGCAGCTTTAAAATTACCAATCACTGCTTGGACTTTGTATATATCTTCTTGGCGTATTGTGACATCGTCCAGTTTTTTCTACAATGCCAACATAACAACAGCTCATACAGCATGATTCATAAAAACATAAATGAAGATCAGAAATAACACCAAAAATTAGAAGATGGACTTCAATGCCTTACCTTTGACATGGGTGCCTTCAACAACTCAACAGCCTGCTGTGACCTCCAAAATCTAACCATGTCGTCAGTAGTGGCTATAGTTATTCTCTGTAAGTCTTATCGAGATTGCTCAAGTAGTTCATGGGATATGGTGTTCACAAGATTTGACCTCGATGGCCTGCTGCGACCCTGACCTCCAGAATCTAATCAGCTCATCAGTAGGGGCTATTGAATATTCAGTTTTATCAATTGTTCCGAGCATTCATAATATCTGTCCAGATAAACAAACGAACAAACGGGACAGTCCGAAAACATAACGCCTTTGCCGACAAAGCTGGGTGGCAAAATCATAATTATACTACTCATGTTTTTACATATACAATACAAAAGTTCAATTTTTTTTCTCTTGCTCATTGAAAATGCATTACTCTATAATCAGTCCAACCTTTACAGGCTGCAGTTTTTCTTCGGCTTTTTTCACCGTATCCGCAGATGCAAGGTAGCGCGATTCACGGTCTGCTAAATTTGCAGATATCTGCAACAACAATAACAACGATGCCACAATTAACAACAAACACAGTATATTCACCAATATCCCTTCAGTGTTTGGGTGATGCTGACTGGACATAAAGAAGTGTGTCTGGCATGTAACAAATCTCCTCCTGCAATCGACAGTGATCGTACCGGAACCATTTCTGGTACTGTTCTGGCCCGGAACAACGTCGGTTCGGTCCAGTCGCAGAACATTTTTTGTTCCAGAGGCGGAACATACTAAGCATTTTCTCTGTTCTTAGTGACACTGCCCGACGTGCAAAGTGACACTAATTACCCGGTTCCCCGACTCACTATCTTCACTCACGCTAGCATATGTGAGCTGGCGAAGCCGCTGTGTGAAGCTATTTAGCTTCCCTATCTCTGTCCTTTGATGGTCTCCTGCTGTGAGTGAACAACAGACGCCGCCGCCGCTGGCAGTCATTACCAGGGCAGTATAGTTTTCCCATGCTTGCCGTATAGGAGCAGGACAGGTAGATGACGTACTGATAGCGACGATCCTTAGTGGAGGGGGTGGACACTGGGAGGCGTGAGGGAACACACTGTCAGATGTGCATGTCCGAATAAATCCGCGTGTATAGTCGGAGGGCGAATGCTGCACGGATCTGCGTGTGTGGTTCGGTTCAGTTCCGGCCGGAACAAATTTGTGCAGTTACTGATTCGGTCTCGGAACAGCAGCGGTCGGTTTGTTCGATCTCTAGTAATTTCCACAAAAATTCCTTCAGGAAAGCTAACATAACGTGAGTAGCAAATCATCAGCTAAAGAACTGAGAGCAGCATTAGTAGCAGTACAATGCACACTACAAATTCATCAGTTCAGTCATACGCACAGATGCTATATTTGTTTATCTGGCCTTGTTTCTGGAGTTACTGCACACTGGACAGCATCCCTCAAAACAGAACAGGTGAGGCTAACTGACAGACTTGCAGTACTCAAGTCCAGACTGCAGTCCCACAATTTTGCCAAACTCAGACATGCATATAACGGACTTGAACTTGGCCATCTTAAAATCGAGTTCTCGTTTGAGTCCATGCATTGTCTGTTCCAGCATCAAGTGCACCAGCTGAGTGCGTATTTAGCCAAAGTGGCATTCTTATGCGACCAAATAGGTCCAGGCCGACAGATAAAACATTTTCGTCGCCGGTGTTTCTAAAATGCAACAGTATGTAAACATTAAGGATGCAACATGGTCATGCACTTGAGAGCACATTAAATGTTAAACTCGTTCTTACATTAAGATGGCTCAATCTTGGACCTGAACCCAGACTCAACAGCAGTGGACTGAGACATGGACTCGACAGTAATGGACTCGGCAGATGCTGAGTTGCTACAGATCTCCTAACTAAGCAGGTTTTCACAGGTTGCATGTCCTTCCTGTTACCCAACCAACAGTGCCAAAGAACTGCCAACAATCACGGAATATCTCCCCTGGTCTCCGTCTTGCCGGATCCACAAACCAACTCCATAAGGACGGGATGACAGACCAGTTCTCTGTCACCAGTATCATATTATTAGCTGTGTATTTTGACTTAAAGATAAGCCCAAATATTTGTACTCTGAAATGAGATCACACATCACAAACTTACAACATAACTATTAGCAGCTGCTGCAATGTGACAACCACAATTATGAACAATTATGACATTGATGTAATTAATCGACCTCATTTAGATGTTGAGTTACCTCGGCTGCCTTCTCTTTGTTTTGTTTGAGGTACTTTATCTCCGCCTGATATTCACGAATAAGTCCTTGCTACATAACCCAATAAATAATATCACTAATGAATACTGATGCCATAACAGATTACATGACCATTAACACAAAGACACTCAATTACTCAGATACAACCTTACCAATACAAATACAACATTAAACTGAGGGCAGCCAGCAGAGTGCTTACTTCTGCCACAGTGTCACTACTGGTGACCAGCAGATGTGCTAACCAAACCCTAGCCCTAACCCTTCCAAAATTTAATCAAGTCTTCTGTAGTCTATAATCTATCTATCCCCCAAATTTCACGAAAATCCACACAGAACAGTACCAGCACCAGAAGTGACAGGTAGCTGTATACTGCACAACAATACTCGTTTAAAGACTTTTTTCCAGGATAACCTGGGTAAGATGGCACCAGAAAGGTAATGGTGTGAAACCTTAGTGGATTTTAATGAAGCAAGAGATGATGTGGTGGCAGTGGTGTTAGCTGGATCACATGCCAATCATTTGAACCTCACTCCGGACAGATAACCATGCCAGCACCTCATCACTCAATTTTTTACAGGCCGGATGCTCTTCCTGACGCCCAAACAACAGTGCCAAAGCACTAAAGGCAGTAGGATGTTGATCCGTTGGTTCGTTAACCAGCTTCAAGCTTCAAGGATGTGGACATTGCTCAACAGAATTGATGCTATTTATCCACAACCTTTGGCAGGTGTTAAACGTAAACCAAAAGTCAACAGCAAAAACTGCCCATATGTGTGTGTGTGTCATTGTGCACAGCTGTCATACACAATATAACAGAAAAGTTCAGATAATCTTCCCTTGTATACATTAGACAGCCATCACTGCTCAGATGCTGCTACTGGAGGTGAGGGACTAACTACTTCACACCTGGCAGCAGCCCCGTTTCAGTGAAAATAATGAACACTCATGCTGACGAGTCTAGTTCAACTGCCACTGAGATGTACATGACTCACTGACGGCCTCAACAAAAGCATCACGTCAAAACTTCGCTCATGTTCCTGAAAAGGCCGCCTTCACACAGGTTACAAGATGGGCAAATACATGCTCTCAAACAGGCAGTGTGTTAAAAGACTAAAAAGGCATCTTAGCAATACTGTTTTTGTTCTGTATTAAAAAACTCGGTTATACTGTTTGGAAAACTGAACGAGTGCCATAACAAATGCATATTATTACTGACTCAAACCTGTTCTTGTCGAAACTTTCTGATACTGTCGAGAGCTTTCACGTAGCGTGTAGATGCAAATATGTCATCAAATTTCTGCTTCAGCACCTTTCCTTCACTGAGTGGCCTTCAGCAAACAGCATGATACCAGTATTCACAGACTATACTTACACCAAACATAAATGCACAGGAACAACCAGAAATTATACTCCAACCCAACGAACAAGAAGCTCTGTTACTGCAGACGGACCGTGCGATGTGCTATGTTAGTAAATTTGTGCTATGTTTAACGAGGTATGGGAGTTAGAAAGGGTTCAAACAGCAAAGTATGGAAGTTAGAAAGGGTTCAAACAGCAAAAGTGACCTTCACGGTCATTCAAAGGCATTGGCACTGGTGCCATGTGATAGGCCACATATGATTTCCTATTCGTATCCCATTACAATTGTCTCTATCTTGCACCATTAACGAGATATTATCATAACTTGTTTCGCAAAATTTAAGAAGGTCACATGACACATCACGCGGCCCTTTCGGGGGTTACATATCATGCATGCACTAGTACTCCTATGTATCAATCAACACATGAAACTTGAAGTGCGTAGCCCCCGTTGGAATTTCGCTGAGATTTTTGGAATCGGCAAACCAGAATCCCTGGGCTATCGTATGACATTGTTCGTGTGATCCTAGGTTTAGCCATCTTTGTAGAACTCCGACTTGTGACAGATTGATGGGACCTGCCCATGTGGCCTAGTTGTTGAAAATGTGGGAAGTACGCTCCTTGTACGCTGCGTACAGCCTAGGGGAAAGACTTTGGATTATTCTAAAAGTAAAAATGAAAACTAGACATCCCGTAGAGGGCTATTTTGGTAGTGAGTTTCAGGCAATCTGTAATCACTGCAGAGTTATGGCAGCCTGAAGTCACAAGACATTTGTTAAGTGATTTTCACGTTTTTTCTAAAATTTTTTAGAAAAACGACCGCTTACAGAAAAATTTTCAAAATTTCACCGTGACACCAATCGATGTTGTCGTGTTCACATTTCGTGAAATGTTGCCGACGGGAAATCGGCGACATCATGCGTTATTTAGCAGACCAAAAAACACAATTTCGGCTGCCTCTCAAACGGTCGCTACTGTGCCCATAATTTGTCACGGCCAGCCCCCAACAATGTGCTCACAGTGCTCCAGATTTCATGCAAATCAGTTCACTTTCGGCGGAGTTATAGCCAAACGCGTGAACACCGTTTTTGCCCGTACAGTATTTTCATTATAGTCTCTTTGAGCCTATAATAATGTATTGTAGCAAAAATGTTTACCAATTCGAGTCTTCCTGGTGGCAGAATATGACATTTTCAAGAACAGCCTTCGAGACTCCCAACAAAGCAACCATCTACCGTAATAAGCAGAGTAAATTAAGTCAGACACAAGTAAAAATTGCACCAACAACATCAACAAGCCACACAGACATCTGCTAGATTTCAAAAAGATCAACTAGCATTTATAGTGCAAATATAGCGGTGGTGGCGTGGCGTAGTGGTAGCGTCGTTGGTCTCGATCAACAAAGTTAACCTACGCTGAGCCCAGTTAGTACTGGGATGGGTGACCGTGTCCGGGTTTGACTCCCGGAGGTGGCACTTTATTTCGGTATGTAACCAACCACCCAGGTCGACGCAGCCTTCTACCCTTCGTGGGACAGTAAACTGAGTACCAGCCAAAGGGCGGTGATGTTCTGCAGCTGGGGAGTAAAGGCAGGCATGGTGTAATTTGCAGGTAAAACCGTGTAATCCATGTCTGAGCGCATTTGAGGCGCTTTGCGTAAAAATGCGCTATACAAATCGACGTATACTTTACTTTACTTTATAGTAAACAATATATAAAACTTTAGTCTACAGTATAACATTCACTTATGTGCAAAAAAAGACATCACCTCACGATCCATCTCAGCACATTTTGAGCTGACACTTTGCTTCTCACCATTTTGTAGCACTCTTGTAATGACACAGTCCAAGGTCTTCATCTCAACCTTGCTGCGCTGTCAAACAAACACAGTTATTCACTCAACAACATCAATACCTGCATAAACAGAATCAGCAAAATACTTCAATTAGAACAATTAATACATTAGAAACTTTCGCCCTTGGTGTAAACAAAACCCAACCTTGGGGGTGAAAAACCCCAACTTCAGCCAAAATTTAAATTTCAACATTCCATTCGAATCTCAGGTCTATCAGCGCCGCATGTTTACACAGACTGTTCACCAGAACAAGTTAACAACAAATGCGCATTGCTAATAGTCTAAAAGGACCGAAAATAATACTAAACATGACAGACCGTTACGTTAGCAAAGACGACATTAGTAGAGTGGTCCGTTAACTCAAAAACAATGACCGACAAAAACCATATTTCAAAATTGTTAACTTATGATCAAATTCACATTCGCATTCACATTCAGTAACACAGACACCCCTATACTTAAACCGCCATAACTCTGAAACCCCTGAGTGAATCTGCCCAAACTTTGATTAATACATGACTGTCTATAAAGC
>Ga0209363_1000567_pt1 | contig 14936 bp, 10 predicted proteins | sample WorMetexBAHAMAS3_FD_187385 | JGI IMG/M metagenome (GOLD analysis project Ga0209363, IMG submission 187385) | Marine gutless worms symbiont microbial communities from Max Planck institute for Marine Microbiology, Germany - Inanidrilus exumae... | ecosystem: Host-associated > Annelida > Digestive... | reverse complement strand
AGTGTGGAGACTACACAAAGTGTGGCGACTATGCAAGTGTGGTGCAACGGGTAGAGCGTTGGACTTGCAATCAACAGGTCGTGGGTTCAAATCCTGCTCGGGGCAAAGCTGTGTAACAACCTTGGGCAAGTTGTTCACACCTATGTGCCTCTGTCACAGTGTAGTGTAACTTGGTACCGGCCGAGGGGCGGTGATGCTTTGTGGCTGGTAAGGTAACCGCAGGCTTGGCAGAAAATAATGGCAGTCTACCGTCGGGTGGATGACTTATAGTCACCTATGGGCTGTATGCCAGGATCAGCTCCGGGCCCAACGCTCAGTAACAAGTATGGGAAGCCTTTACCTTTTTTACACAGAGCGTGCCGAAGTCTTCTGTGCAGATGAAGTTGTGTTTTGTATCGTATGCGAGTTAGATGGCAATGCCGTCCGTGTGTGTGTTAGGTCTGCTGGGATTGATACACGTATTGCTGCTGTGCTCCTGTGTTGGTTCCCGTGAGCCGGTGTCAGACAGCAGTCCACTGTTCGGCAAAGTCAAGGCGGAAACGGCTTCATATTCGGTGCCGTGGCTCACCATCTTCTCCAAAGCACCTTTCTGGTATTGGTTCAGGCCACGTTGTATACTGTAGCAACAGTACTTTGTCGCCATGTACTAGTACAAGTACCAGTACCTGAGGTGCAAGTACAAGTACAAATACATGAATCTCAAGTACAAGTACTTTGTATTCAAGCATCAGTACAAGTATGAGTACATTTTATTGTCTTCAAAAATGTCAGATATCAGAATGGGCCTTGTTTTCTTGAAATATGTGAGGTGGTGTATATCGTGAGGCAGCATCCAAAGTTAGTCTTAAGGTACTTACGTAACTGTGTAAACCAAAAAAAACTTTAGAAGTTAGTTGCGACAACCGTTTGCCAGATGTTCGTGCATGATGTGGCTTTAAAATAAGTCCACCTTGATTGAAAATGTGTTCCATTGGACTGCTTGAGGCTGGCACAACTATTTACAGGTCTAGCTTCAAGATAAGATAGATCAGCTTGCTCCTGTCGGCATGATTTTTCTTCCAAAGTGACATGCTTCAGTCGCGATCATGACAATACTCTTTGTCGTTCGTTGTCAGACGTGTCATGATAATTGTTGATATGAAACAAAGAGACAGAGCCGAGGTTTCTAGTAGTCATACTAGTGGTGAAAGCAGTGAATTACTGGCATGTCCAAGTGAGGACAAGAATGATTGATTAGGGCAAATGCTTCCCACAATGAAAAAAACTAACATGGCCGCAAGTACACAAATGGCAAGTACAATTACGAGTACCTGAGTCCAAGTACAAGTACACATACAAGTACCTGAAGCTCAAGTACTGTACTAATGTACAGTTACCCGAAATTTGTACTTATACACAAGTACAAGTAGTGCTACAACTGTGGCTTCCAGCTGCGGTGATTAACGTTTCCAATGTGGGTCCGGGCCTCCGGGGCCATCATCTATTACTCCTTTACTTCCCCACCTTCTACTCTATCTTTTAGTATCTTTTACTTTTCCATTTCTTACTCGCTTCATCTATTTTCTTGCTTTTCCATCCCTTCCTATTCTACCAGAATAGTCGGTAGTTTCACTCCATTTCCAGGCCGGATGCCATAGGATGTGACTAAACCTGGCTTCAGTTTCTTTGTGTGTGTTGATTTTGTGTTATATGTATTATTTAGTTACAGATGCATGCTTTTTTTGTTGTATTTGATTTAGTTTTGTCTTGCGGTGTGATAGTTGTGTTGTCTCCCCCTGTTGTAGGCGCTAGCGTAATAATTTAAATGAGCCTCTCGATCGCTTTCCCTTTTTGGGTGGCTGCTGAACAAAAAAGGCGACCAGGGTTGAGGTTAATATATCGCTGGACTTCCTTCACTGGGTAGGGATAGCTCTCCACCCTTGACTTTTCGTCTCTGATATAGCCATATTTGTGCTTAAAAGGGACGTTAAACTCGCAACTAGCTGTGATTAACGTTGTTTGTGATCTCTATGTTAGAAGTAATAGAGGATGCCTGTGACAAATCCTTGCTGTCAGTGAAGTAAACGTGTAGCTCTTGATGAGACTTTGCTTGAGGAAGAATGATGTTTGCTTTGCACTGGTCGATTGTGGATAATTGTTGCATAATCAGTTAGAAGTTGAATTAAATAATTTAGCATATTTCAATTACATCTCAAATTATTTGGATTAGTATTGAACACTAAAAATGGAGTCAGTATTATGCATCGTGAAGCATCGCTTCACGTCACTGCGTGAGTGTTTTAGTTTTTGTTATTGTTACGAATATATCCTGGCTTTATATTTTGATGTTAGCGCATTTCACACATTTGCTATGAGAAAACGTTGTTGGAATGTGTTTGTAAGAAAAGTTGTAAACATAGAATTGTGCAGTTCTTGATACACTTGTGTCTGAAGCGATGTGTTGCTGCCACAGGGCCAGCACTCACCAAACAACGTGTAGCCACCGATATGGGGAGCAACAAATATGGCCTCCACTAAATGTATAGATCGTTACAACGCAGGCTAGTATTAATGGGCAAAGGTCTTTCATACTAAACTTTAGCTAATCTACGCCACTGAAGACGATGCCATGATACCTTATCATTATTGTAAACTTTAGACACGTATAAAACTAATAACTGGTCATGTAAATTGTTTCAGAGGAAAATTAAAATGTTAAAACCTATTAAAGTCAGGCGAATTGCCTAATGTTGACCAAGTTGTTGCTATGACGTAACCAACCAGTTGCCCGGATGTTGATTTGATATGTAAATATGCAACTATGCAAATTATGTAAACACACTTCGCTCTCTGCGATTGGTGGTGAGTCAACCAAAACAAATCCCATAACACTTTGTTGACAGTGCTAAAAATAGATGAGCTTTGCGGCCATATTTGTTAGTCCCTGCTTGTTGGCGATCGGTGTCAACGCATTTTTCTGCAGTTCCGATTGAACGTCATGAATCTAGTATATTTATTTAACTAGAAAACATATCGACATGCAGACCCATGCCGGCAACGGCCGCAGGTAGCACAGTGGCGTATAGGTGTGTGGAATTTGGGACATGGCCACTAGCAACCGTGTGACCATGACAGTTTTCGTAACTGTGTGACTTTGACCTTTTGACCTCTTGTTGAGTGACTGCTATAGAATATACGTGTGCCAAGTTTGGTGTTGATAGCTCAAGCTATTTTTCCTTTTAGACAGATGTCACTGAACGCAGTACCCACGCCGGCGGCTATGCCGGCATGAGTGACTATATATATATCGGTGGTTGCTACTGATGTTGTGATGTAGGGCGGTGCTTATCGGCCAGTTCTGCGGCACCTGGATGTTCTTCATTCTCTTCTCATGGTTGCCCACCTACTTTACTGAAACATTCCCAAACGCTAGCGTAAGTCACATTTCCTGCACCAGCAACATTTTTAATGGTTTTTGTGGCTTGTCGGAGGTTCTGTAATATATTTCGGAGAACTTTACTGTGTAGAAATAACGTCATTAAAGAAATTACGAAACTGACTTAAATTAACAGTAATGTTAAATCGGAGCTTTTTACCTAGTGGTCCGCTGAGGGTCCATGGTTGGCTGCTAGAGGACTGCAAGCAAGCTAAGATATTTTATAATGCCGTGTTAGGAACACTAACTTCTTTGCTGATGTTTACCATTATTCAGGAAAGTGGCCATGTGTCTGGTACCTGTTGTTGGTGACAACTGTGGATGGGTTCTACTTCTGGTAGTCTGTATCAAAACACAGCCCTTGGTCAGTAGACACAGTTGCAGCCGATAGCTGATCTTCACCCTCAGACAGTCGGGAGCTGTTCCGAGTCAATTATTGGTGGTCCCTGTAACTTGAGTCGCCGGTAGCTGTTGCTGACATGTGCCTTAGTTTCTGTTCCTTCGTCATGGATAGAGACATTGGCTGAAGCATCCCAGTTCATCGCAGTTATAATATCTCACTGATGAGGAGTGCTGTTTCACATTGTTTCGCCATTATTTCATTTTCAGTCTACAGTCATGGCCGTTCGTGTCCTTCTGGTATGGATGCTGGTTCCCACATGGTAGTCATCCTGCTTTGATGTTGCCTGTCAGATACATTGACGGCGAAATTCACCTTTATCTTTTTTGTTACATGATCTTAATGAAATTTTAATGGGCTTGCCCCTCACGGGGGCACCCAGTAAAGGTGGGCTAAGATGAAATCGGCAATTTTCCACCAATATTATGCTGTATCTCCGAAACTCAGAAATGGTGTAAGATAGCAACATAGTTACAATAGAAGGCTAATAGGAACTCTTATGTCCTGTATCGAAGGGTGCCATTGCCAGGCAGCTTGAGTGATTACAGTGGTCCAGTTTTTTGCACCTCTGTGTGCTGCTGTGAAGTGTCTCGTGTCACGGTCTTGTGTGGTGATTTGATTGAGTTGTCGTCGTGTACAGGGCTGGGTGTTCAATGCCGTTCCATGGCTCGTCTCCATCCCGTGTCAGTGGTTTTCCGGTTGGCTGTCGGACAGTCTTGTAGGCAAAGGTCAGTCCATCGAACGGATTCATTACTCAATTATAGCTTCAGCATATTTCAATTACCCTGAGGTATATTGAAGCTACACTGCAGCTATAGCTTGAGTATATCTCAGGGTAATTGAAATATAGTGAAACTATAGTTGCAGTGTTTGTGATTTCTTTTGTCCTTATTTCTCATGCACATCCACAAAGTAGACTTTTCTGCATTAGTTTTGAATGCTACTGACGTCTGGAGAATGCTTTCTGGGTGAAGGCCTGGTGTGGTTGATTGGAGCGGTGGTGTGTTTGCTAGCTACATAATGCGGGTCCAATTGTACGTTAATGTGTGCAATTGGATGACCGCAGTTTGCGCTGCAGCACCATTGGCTCTTGCCAATCAACTGCCACTTCCGAGATTGTAAAGTGCGCTGGTCTTTTCATCACGTAAACAGCGCTATATAAGAATCTGACCTTTACCTTTTACCTTTACCTCAACACTCTGCTGGGTTTAGTGTGGTAAGTTCTGTTTTTATTACACTGGCTACGTCTAGCAGTAAGCCGAATGTAATGGTCTGACGTCTGTTTGTCCATCTGTCTGTCCCATCTTTTTTTCTAACCTTAATAGGGTGCACTGCAAGGCACACACTTATTGTGACTGACCAGGGGGCAGCACGTGACGCGGCCAGCGTACATTCTGATGGAGTATGATAAGGACGGTAATACTTGTTTTGCTTGTAAAATTGCATGTTTTTACAGCAAATGTTACTGATATTGTTTAACTTGGCAAACTCAGTTTTTGGCGACCGGGTTTACCCACCCATGGCGTATACCGATCACGTCTTGCAATAACTTCTCCAGAGGCACAAATCACCATGAATTAATTGCCAGTTTTACGCAAACTTTGTCAAAAAAAGTATGCCGTCCAACTTTTAATGATAATTTTAACAGTAGTTGTCCAATTCCAGTAATTTTTGGTACAGTTATTAGTGAGTGAACTGAATATGCTATCGAAAGTTTGTTTAATTTCCCACCTCACCTGCTTAGTGTACGTGCCTTAGCTTGGGAAACTGTAAGACCTGAAAATCACACACTTATCGGTAAAGGAACATCTTGTGAGAATAAATAAAGTTAATTACACTTTATTTGTCCATAACTATTGTTTTTAATCTCATGACAAACAGTGAGTGTTCAAAATGTTGTCCATCTGCATGCACACATGCTGTCAGTCGCTTTCTCCACTCATCGACGGCCGCGTCAATAACGTTCTGCTACAGAATGTGCCAAACATCAACGAGGCGCTGCTTCAGCTCATCGACACTGTTCATGGCATCATATGACATTGATACACTCACTGCTGCGTAAAACCGCAGACCTTATAATGCACTGGATTCACGTTTGGGCTGTTTGGTGGCCAGAGATCAGAACCAATTAAATCCGCCGTTACTTGCTGTAGCAGTTTGATGATGTCCTTGGCATGATGAGATGGAGCCACCGATTGAGCATAGTTGTCGAAAGATTGTCATCAGCAGTAAAACTTATCCCTGTTCTTCTTAAGCCCAAAACTGCATGTTAAGTAAGTAAAATAAGGCTATTAGGTATAATTAAAATTTTTCTGTTAATTACAGTTTCACATTTAACTTCCTAGCACTGGGGATATCTTTAATCTGAGGCTGCATGTGTAAATTCATGATTTTAAGGGTTTTAAAGTATCCCAAGGTAAAACACGTACACTAAACAAGTGAGGTGAGAAATTAAACTACCTTTCAACAGCGTATTCACTCAGTAATAACTGTACCAAAAATTACTGCAATCAGACAACTACTGTTGAAATTATTGAAATTATCGTTGAAGGTTGGGTGGTATACTTTTTTGCAACTCAGTGTAGTTTTAAAGACATGCAACCTTAATAACTCGCCCCTAGTAACGACTGGCCTTCTGGCATGTTCAAACGCATTTTTAATGTAATTCGACCCGGTCGCTTATCTCAGCACTTGCTGAGCTATTGTTAAAATTAATTTTACTAGCCATCAAACAAGACTTGCACTAAGTATACATAATGATGCTTCTTCTCCATTTTCTTTTGGTACATTTCAAAACCTAAGTTCATTTTGTTTGTATTGTTTAAAACTTTTTCGTGGTTAGTTTTTTATCATATCGGTTCTGTTGCAGGTTATTCGGTTATATTTGTACGCAAGTTAGTTCAGGTAAATATTTTCACATTGATTCCATGATTTGTATAAGATTAAGAAATTTTTTTGACAGATACAGTAACTCTAGAAATTATAGCAGATGCTTTAATGGCAATGGAATTATTTACGAATGATAACATAATAATGTCAAATGTATGTAATTTGTGATCATTGTGGTTGTTAAAAGCATTCACTTCTGTTTATGAATATGAAGTCAGTTCTTTCTCTATTAATTTGGAGTAAATTTTACGAATATTTAACTATAGTCCTGCTGTTGATTAGTCTGTAGAAGCTGTATAGGCAAATGGCTTTTACCAGAGTTACTTATGTGAGTCAGACTTGTTTTGCTGTTTGTTGCTAGTATGCTTGTGCATGTTCTTGACGAGGTAGTGCGTGCACATTATTGAAGGGCATCATGTAGTGAACTGCAGTCTGTTGAGTACTGGTATCAGAGCGCTGGCATGCATCCCTTGCTCAACAATGAGTGGATCTTGAAAAGTGATTTTTTCCTCGTCGATGTCAGTGTTTTGAGTACCTCTGGGGCTTTGACACTGTTGGCTGGATGACAGACAGTGTGATTTTAGTTGTGGATATTTTTCAGTTTCGGTTAAGTTATCAGTCTAAATTTTCAGTTTCATTTTTTCAGTGTTTTCCATTTCTGTCATCGTTAACATTACCCGAATTAAATTGTATCCGTCAATGGGATGAATCCGTTTCTGTTGCCGTTGACTGAAATAACACTGTAAGTACGGTCTGTGTATTAGCTGGTATAAAGCAAATGAACTGCACCATAGAGCAGTTGGGCCCAAAACTGAAAATTTCATGACCTATGCCTACATATATGTGTAGGCGTGCATCTGTTTACGTCGTGTACATGGCGTTGGCAATGGTACAATATCGGCGATGGTTGTACAACGAAAATTGAAGCAATATTTACTCTATTCAGTTGTTAGTTTTTCCCATTTCGTTCTGTTTTTTAATTTTTTCTGTTATCGTTATGGCTAACGGAATTAAATTCTATCCGTTAACAGAATGAATCCGTTTCCGTTGGCTTGTAAAAACCTGCTTCAACAAGCCTGAAATCGTAGACAGCAACTTTGCCCCCCGGTGCCGCCACCTGCCACGCTCAACGAAGCATTATGTCGTGTTTGACTCTGCTCATTTGGCCCCATTGTGCGAAAAACAGAACATAACTTATTGCATTGTCGTCAGTGGCCGCTATTAAAGTGTACAGAAAGTTCTGTGAAGTTTGGTCTTGTGGTTTTTGAGACACGTCAGCAGACAGACAGACATGGAGACACGCCGATTGCATTATTTTGCACCCGTACTGCGGGCAGAGTAATTATCACAGAGATTTATGGGAGCCCAGCCCAGTCTGGAACAGCTGCAATAAAGAGGCTGGATTAACAGAGACTGAGAGAAGCACTGGCAGTCTGACGTGTGTATGTAGACGTTGTCGTTCGTCGGTTCTGGGCTGTGTATGCTGATAATGCCGAGCATCGCACACGACTACAACGCTGCTCTTGTCTGCATGTCGGCTGCCATCGGCTTCTGTGCGTTTCATCACAGCGCCTTGGTTGTCAACATACAGGACATTGCACCGACGTGCACTGGCTCCGTCTATGGTTTGTAGCCAGGGTGAAGTGTAGCTGACCAACCACGTGTTTATTCTTCACACGTGGTAGTAGTAAGGCTATCTAGCTAGGGATGTTTTAATACGGGTGTTTTAATCCACTGGCACTGGACATCCTTTGCTTTCCTGCAACTAATTACTAACAAATTAGGACTGATCTCGGTGTCGTTCATATTACTGGGAAAATGTTTTGTGCCAGTCTCGGAAGTTGCGAAGTGAAAAGTCAGTTGAAAACTGTATAAATAGCCGCTTAACTGAGCACCAGCATTGGACAGCCTTCAGAAAGGGCACAGTATCTGTTGCCATGAGTTAATTGGTGGGTCAGGCAAGCATGAGGTCAAGTTACTGATTTTTTTTCGTTATTTGGCATCAGTGCTTTGAGTTTCCTTCAGTGCCATCTGAAGACATACTTATTCTGATGCTGATACAACACTGACTGATGCTGCTCGTACTTACTCTGACTGTAGTGGTCCTCGTGGTGGCGTTGCGGCTTAGGCCACTTTAAAAATGCCATGTGATGATGATGATGATGATGATGTCTGTTGGTTTGGAGCAGTGGTCAAAGTAGGACTGAAAAATGGGGGAACCCTCCCTCGCTTCCCCTCCCTGCCGCTTCCCTTTCCCCTCTCTTTCCCTCCTCTCTCAGCATACAATTAACGCTTAACATTTAAATTCAGGTGGGGAACTGTACAGACTGAAAATAGGAGATGGGGGAATGCAGTGCCCCCATTTTCCCTCTTACTTTGACCCCTAGTTTGGAGTCATCCTATGTGTAAGGGTTATCTCCGAATGTTCTTTTTTGGAAGAAACAAAGTAACCTGGAAATTGAGTGCTAAGATGGTACTTTTGTGTTTCTGTAGGTCTGGTGAACACAGCTGGTGCAATTCAAGGCTTTATCGGCGTCTATGTGGCAGGGTACCTACTGCAAACATTTCACACCTGGTCCTCTGTGTTTCACTCCACTGCTGCCGTCTCGTTCGTTGGAGCTGTTGTCTATTTGACATTTGCTAGTGGAGACAGAATTGTATGATGCTGTCCTGTCCACTGAATCAATCTCTCTCCATTCTTCTCATCTACTGTTTTGTATTTGCATAATTGTGGCTTCTTCTATGGTTTGTAGCTGGGGCGTTGCCGCACTACCGTGTGAAATACCTGTGTTCTGGAAAATGCCGTGCTTAAGAACTGTGTATTGTATTTGCATAATTGTGTCGTATTTTTAGGCCGCATCACATGCACAGTGCACAGATGTGGTCCTGTTGCTGCAGATGTCGCACGTAGTGTGGTCTGTGTGTCTGTCTGTCAGTGTATGCTGGGCAAATGGGTGAGCTGTGCAACAATGGCTGAACTGATCTAGATGCCATTTGGGGGGGCAGACTCACGTAAGCCCAACGAATCATGTATTGCATGGGGATCTATCCCCAAGGCAAGGGACACCTTTAAGTGTGGGCCATGTGCCAGCCCATTATAACGTGCCTACGTATGAGTGCATTCCGGATTGTTCACTTGCCACAGTGCCCTGTCTGGGTCCTGGAGCTGTCAGTAAGTGGGAAATGTCTACCATAAGTGTGGCAAGTGTTGCCAAGTGTTGGCGACAAAAACGCTTTTGCGGGGATTTGTCCTCTCTCAGAGTGCTTTCCATCTAGTTGTACATTAGATGGTTGTCATATCCAGTTATTGAAACCTGAGTTTCTACATTTCAGAAGTACTCAGTTTTTGAGCTTTTGTTGCAGTATATATAATCATTTGGGGATAACTGCATCAAAGCAGACGCCTTCCTTGACACCATATCAAAGTACCGGTACTGACGGAGGATAGGCAAGGTGTAGTTGAGTTAGTTTTGATGAAAGTATTTTCTGTAGGCTAACTGTAGAATCTGGTGTGACACATTTGTTGTTTTCAGCCTTGTGCAAATGTTAATTTTGGTGATTTGTTTGTCTGCTGATGGTTTATTTTTGTACATTAGATGGTTATCGTATACAGTTATCGGAACCTGAGTTTCTACATTTCAGAAATACTCGGCAGTGGCTGGATAGTGAATGTTGCACCTGACTGAACTACTACAGCTCAGCAATTGCTAGTATAGCCGACAGTGGTGAAGCAAAGTTTGTAGTCCAGTGTAATAAATATATGAAATAAAACAACGAAAACAGACATTAATCTTACCCAAGGTAGTCCACACGGATGTAGGTATTCTGCGAATTTTCCAACCTCCCAGGAAGGTCTGTTATTTGGTGGTCCAGGAACCTATTTAATACCAAGTAGCCGTTCTCTGTGTTAACTGTCACGCTAAAACCCAACGTGGTCCGTTTTGCCACAGCACACAGACAGACTGATGCCCATAGGATGAGCCGTGGTCGACTGATAATCAGGGCTTTTAAAGGATCAATTTAGAACCGAACAGGGTTCGGATCCCATTGCGAGCACGGAGCGCGCGAACCTGCCCTATAACGAGGGGGTCTAGGGGCAGAGCTCCCGCTGAGGGATCAGGGGCTGAAGCTCCCTGAAGCTGAATGCCTTTTTAGGTCGACTCTTCAGAGTCAGCCAAATAAAGCCTGTCTCAAATGTCCGTCCGTTCACAAAAATTTCTTCGATTTCAATGAAATTTGGCACGTAGATAGAGGTCGATGAGTGATGCATGACAGCATGCAGTACGACACGATCCAAGGTCGAGGTCACGAGCCCTTCAAAGTTGGAAATCCTTCCATTTTCCAAAGCTATCTCCTCCGCCATTTACAATGGGAGCTGGCAATTGACCACGGATTCTTAAACTAGGGCACACTATCTAAATTCTGTCAGGCCGGATTTTTGATATTTGTCTTAGTTTTTGTGTCACGTTACTTTGAACTTGGCAGAAATGTCAGTTGTGAAGAGTTGACCGTCAGTCTTGTACAGGGCTAATTTATTGTATTTTGCATGTCCAAAGGAAGCTGCAAATTTGCCCCATTATTGATATGTGGCAAAGTCATTAAATCACACAGTGAACGAAAGATTCACTGTTTAATGACGCATCTCCATCGAATATAGTCACGTCGACCATGTCCACTACAGTTGTCCCTGAATTCAGTAAGTAACAAAAAATTATGTCTATAGCTGTTTGGTTGTTAGTTGAAGTAATTACATCCCAAACTGAGAAACTCTGACGTGTTTAAGTGGATATACGATGATGGTTTAACTCATTTTAGAACTGCACAAACTTCCTTTTAGAACGGCACAAATCCAATTAGAACTGGCGTTAAATGCACACTAAGAAAAGCCTGCTAATAATGTAGCAATCACTGAATGAATACGAGTCAGATAATTGTCTGTGATTTTTACTTTGCAGTTTTCCATTTGCCAGTCAGACACTACTTGTTATATACAAGATGAAGGATGTTTGCAAACTTTAGCAAATGGACTGTTAAAGACATAAGTTAGACCTTGTTGCCTTTTAGCTCAGCAATGACCCAAAATGGGAAAGAATAGGGGTGAGGAGGTTCATTTAAATTATTACGCTAGTGCCTACAACAGGGTGGAAACTAACCAACCACCACAAGAACTATTTATAATTTCAGTGTGATATCTTGTAATTGCTGTTCATGAGTTCCTGTAATATGTCAGTGCCTAACGACTCTTGTTGTATAATATCTTTTCTGTGTTGTTCTGGCTTTGGAATGCTTCTCTTAGGTAAAAACCCAAAAGAAGCATCCGGGGCACCTCCCACCCACGGTACCAGACCTGCCCCTCCACCCCTTCAGTTTTAGTTACCGTTAATGAATATATCACTGCTCCAGACTGCCCAATGTGCTTTGGTTTAATTTCTACTTGGGACTTAACAGCCAAACAACAGTAAGTAATTTGTTAATGGTATCAGTCGGACAGTTGCTTGGCAGATGTGATAGCTGAGGAGCTTGAGCTGCTGGTAGTCAATTGCAGCGATGCTATGATGAAATGTATGCCGCTTGATGAAAAGCCAGTATTACAGCCAACCCCATTATAGATGCAGAATAGGCTATTCAAAGCTGGGAGGCAATACTAATTCAATATCCGTCTATTGTGAGAATATGAGTTATGTATATTTTTGTATATTAATATACTGAAATTATGAAATTGTATATAAATATGAGATTGCACGTTTTAAGCCATGGTATGCTTCGTCTTATTCACGGTGCCTTAATCTTGACATGGCATTTAAAAAAGGTGATAAAGGCTTCCCATACTCGTTACTGAGCGCTGGGCCCGGAGCTGATCCGGTGTACAGGCATTCAGCCCGCAGGTGACTACAAGTCATCTACCCGACGGTAGGCTGCCATTACTTTCTGCCCGGTCTGCGGTTACCTTCCCAGCCACAGAGCATCACCGCCCCTTGACCGGTACCAAGTTATTCTGCCTGGTGACAGAGGCACATAGGTGTGAACAACTTGCCCAAGGTTGTTACACATCTTTTCCCCGAATCGGATTTGAACCCATGTCCACGACTTGTTGATCGCAAGTTCAATGCTACACCTGATGCGCCACCGCACCACCTTTGGCGTTTAGAAACATCGAATACAATCCTTGAAACACTGATAATTTGAACTAGTGATTTGTTGCATGTTGCAAAGCCTAATGCAAAACATACAAGTTTTAATCATTATAATTGTTCTTGTTCCATAATTAATCATACTGTTAATTTGTGCAGTTTGACATAATTTCCAATGAATTCGTGTGATATTTATTACTTTTGGTGTTGTGTTAAGAATTTTGTTTTTTAATGTTTATATTGATGAATGTATGGTAAAATAAAGGTATTGATGTGTTGATAATGCACTCATCTTTAGACTAAAAATCAAACAGTGCTGACATGAATGTTCAAATGATTGAGTATGATGACAGATATGCAAGGAAAACATTTCACCATACACGTGTTTCAAATGTATTATTGTTTGCTCATCACTTAACACTCACTATTTCATTTATTGACAAACATCATAATTATGTAATTAATACAAAGGACCACACAATGCCAAACATGGTTTGAATGAAGTACACTGATTTAAGAAACCTTGAAATAATGATAATAATAATAATAATAATATTAAGTTTGATCATTTTCAGAACACGGCAATATCTAACAACTTCTGTATCTAAATGACTGCATCAAATATTGTTCTAATGGCAATTGTTTCGGTTTACCTGTGTTAGTTTATTGCTTCCTTGATTTTATTTCTCCGTTTGTTCAGAAAGAGAATCTCCGAGGATAACTAATGCAGGTTTTTTACAGGCCAAATACAGTCTAAAAGCACTGATGAGAAGTCACGTTAGATACAGAAAGACACAATTCAAGTGCAAAACTGCAGCATTAACGGCACGGCACAAAAGCAAAATAGCAAACACAGCACAGACATTAACGACAAGAACACAAAATGACTCTTCTATATTTACTGTACTAAACAGAAATACTCAAAAATTTCAACAAACAATTTTATGAACAAAGACCACAGAATTTTCTAGGCTAACACCTAGGTTAGCATTTTCTTACTGTTACTTCTGTACGAGTACATCGACTCTCATCATAATCATGTCTTGCCAACTACTGTCGTGAAAGTCCCGTGAAGTTTCTTCGATGATCAAGCTCTTCTATAGTTGGCAACGGCCGAGGCATATCAAGAAGATGTGCTTCATTTTCCAGGATGTGACTGGCTTCGGCTACAAGCAAAGTGACAAATCATAAGCAGTGATACAGCAAACACCATATGTATAGAGTGGTCCAAAAAAACTTCAAATTATTATTGACATAAGTAACTCAGAATCTTTGACATTTTAAAATACAATCTACAAAGTGATGCATTTAATGGAGGTTTCATTAGCTGCCATGCTAAAACTGCAAGGTCAAACTGCCTAGAAATGCATGTGTCGACAGCTAATGTTATGTTAACAAAAAGTGCTACAGCAACTGTAATGGTCAATGAATTATTTTTTACAGCAGTAACACAAAAGTAATGCGGTCACTTGAACTAGAAAAATGTTTAACGGCATATTTCACTAGTGAGCTGAGTCTTGACATCATTCATTGCTTATACTGCAGCATCATTTCACTGCTGCGTCGCATGTGCAGAAATTCTTAGAAAACTATCTTCACATCCTGTTTTTTGCCACAAAACCATTCTTATCCTCGTAATTCACTAAAGTTATATATAGCATTACATTTGTGAACCATGTCTGACAGGTTTGAGACTATGCATAGTATAAATGGCACTATATGAATACTTTTCCTTTTCTTTTACATTTATATTACAGCTCCTTAATATGATATGAAATATGCATACATTGTCATATGGTGCAACGACCGGAGTGCAATTAATTTTGGGAGCGAAAACTTCGAGGCCACTCTGTTTACATAATATCATGAATAGTAGGACATGAACATGCAATACTTTACAACACAGTGTACCTAATTTTATTAATTTTGATTTTCATAGACACACATAATTAAACAGCAACAAATGACCTATAGCTGACAAACTGTTACATTTGTCGTTACCTGTCCTCGAAGCTGAAGTTTACGGCAGGCTAAATACTAGCGTAATAATAATAATAATAATAATAATAATAATATGTGACAAATACGCGGACATCTCCTC
>Ga0209363_1000565_pt1 | contig 14955 bp, 7 predicted proteins | sample WorMetexBAHAMAS3_FD_187385 | JGI IMG/M metagenome (GOLD analysis project Ga0209363, IMG submission 187385) | Marine gutless worms symbiont microbial communities from Max Planck institute for Marine Microbiology, Germany - Inanidrilus exumae... | ecosystem: Host-associated > Annelida > Digestive... | reverse complement strand
ATACAAAACTATTATTGTTAGCTGATTCACCTGGTATTAATTTTTTGTACTACACATGCAGTTTCTGTAAGATCTGCATCCGTCAGTCAATGTTTGTATTGCTGTGTAGATTGTGTAAATGGATACCGGATATAAAGCAGGTGTGTTCTGGTGATTTTCAGGTGTCTATGGCATCGTGCTTCGAGTCAAAATCTTGTTTAACAAGAAAGATACTGCCCTTGTTCAGTTTGCCGACCCACTTCAGGCTCAAAACGGTAGAGTTTATTGATACTGAATTTGTTAGTACTAACAGTCTCTGTTAAACCAGGAATTCTCGAAAGATTTGGTTTACTTTTACAGCATGTTGTTTGATTCATGGTGAGTTATGTTATTTTGATAATTTTAAGGTCTGTTAGTGAACAAAATTTTAGCTAGACCATATTCAAAACATTTACGTCTTGATTAAGACAGGTAACCATGCCAGTACATAACCACTCAAATTTTTATAGACCGGATGCTCTTTCTGATGCCAAGCCAACAGAATCAAAGCACTGACACCAGCTTCAAGCCTAAAGGATGTGGACATTGCTTTTAAAAATTGTTGCTATTTATCTGTGCAGCCTTTGGCAGGGTGTAAACCTAAATCAACTTTCAACTATAAAAACTGATCATGTCTGCATATCATTTTGTACAGTTGTTATGCTCAATACAGCAGAAAACAGTTCCGATAATCTACCATCTTCCGCTCCAGGCAGCCATCATTACTCATGTTTATTTACTGGAGGAGAGAAATAATTCACAACAGCACTCGCTTAACATCCTGTTTTCAAAAACAACGTGGGTAGTCAGTAAAGTCAACATATCTAGCTCTTCCTGTATCTTTAGGAAAGGAAAGGAAGAGTATTTATATAGCGCCATTTTATATACTGTACATCTCAAAGTGCTCAGTCATGAGTCGCACAGTTTTGCCTGCAAATACCATGCCTGCCTTTCCTTCGTAAGCGTTTACCAGATGGCGCCACCCCTAACTGAGTTAACAGGCATCCAATTGCAGCTTACTACACATCTATTGACCCCAAAGGGATGAAAGGCTGAGTTGGCCTGGTTGGTTGACCAGCGGACGGTTTACCCACATAAGTGGTCACCTGTCAGCTACAGGTCGAGCGCAGGACAGGGAAAGTTCGCCGGCCAAAGACCAGCGTTCTACCGCTGTGCCACCAACCTAAGTATAAAGTGAGTACTGTTAGCATACTGAAGATTTGCTGCATGTAACGGTTGCTCGTATTTCATGAAACAGCGATATCATGTCTGGATCGGGCAATGTGGCACGGAAAGAACTTGAAGGTGTCCATGTCGAAGCATGCCAGTGTTCAGCTGCCACGGGAGAGCCTGCCGGTAAGCTGTATAATGCCATGTTTTTGAAGCATTAGCCAGCCACTGGAAGCTGGTGCGATATGCCGTATGGTATAGATAGGGTGAAGTGACGTCACAGTAGTGTATGGTCACGATATGATCTCCATGTTGTATGGCATGCTGTCGTACTGTGCAAAGTTAACTGGTGAAGATTTGTCATGTTATTAAAAAAATGAATTGATAGATTTAAGAAAAGCTTAGTGCTAATAGTGCTAGCACCAGATTGGTTATCGTACTGTAATGTTGCAGAATGTTTACATTTCCTTGCCCTACGCCATGGCGGCCAGAACAGCAAGCATAGGTTGGAATGAAGAAACTATGTCACTATCAACCTGTGTATTGATAGCTCTTCCACATTATGATGTTACCCTCACTTCCTGCCCACACCATGCCATGCTAATGGAATACTCTTATGTATATTACACATGGTGCATATGCCGATGCACCAGCTGTCATAGAGCCTGTGTGGGCCTGCAGCTGTAAGAATAGGCATGATCTGTTTCTAGGCCTGACGTTGAACAAGGCAACCAAATCTATCTGCCTATTATGTGTGTATATGTGTGCATAAAATGCAAATTCACAGGTTATTTTATCGACTTGTTGTGATGCCGCTACACCGCTTTCCTAAATCCGATCCTGTCAAAATCAAATGAAAAACAAGCACCGCGAGTTGCAACTAAATCAGAGGCACTTTGTGGTGATGAATGTATCAGTTGCTGTTGGTATATAAAACAGTTCTGCTGAGTGATTGTAGAATTTCTACTGTCTTGTAAACAGTAACTGTTTGCTGTTTTTTTGGTATAGGATGCATGGATGACGAAAGACTTCACAAATTCGCCAATCCATCGCTCGAAGAACCCGAATTCAAAGAGTTACAACAACATCTATGCACCAACGCCAACTCTTCATCTGTCCAATGTTCCGTAAGCTCTCTTCAGTGAGATATTGAAAAGTCCGAGTGCTACTGTGCCAGCATGTCTGCCCGTTGTTGTCCAGTCATTACATTGTGTTCTGATATGCTTGTACATGGAATCTATCATTGTGGTCTTGCATCTTCCACACCTGGGCTTCAGAAGCTGTATAAAATTTTCAGAAGTACCAGCCAGTACTTGTAGCCTGGTAGTGTAGTGGTTCTGGGCATTGGACTCACTACACGAGGGCTGCAAGTTCCGACTCCCAGCCATGCATCTTTCAGGCAATAAACGTAAGCAAGTCGTTCACGTGTCTCTGTCACCTAGCAGCATAAATGGTATTGATCAGAGGGCGGTGACGCCGTATGGCTGGGAAAGTAGCCCTAGGTCTGGCATCGCACTGGCCATGCATCTTAGACTTGAGTGGTTTATCCAGTAACGGAGATGATGAGTCTGTGCTCCACAATTGGCTTAATCTTTTTTTTTTCCCAGCCAGGTGATTGTGTGAATGAAGTAACTCGTACTGTTGAGGTAAATCCATCTCCATTATTTTTACAGCACTACTTTTTATGCACACTGATGATTGTTGGTATTCACGGCACATTGGCTTTGTCTGCAAAAAAACTACAAGTGACCACCTTGTATTTACTTCACCCCCGGTAGGGAAGCGAAGTGATGCGATAAGAGTGTCTGTGTGTCTGTCCACTTAAGATCTCAAAAAACCACATGTCCAAACTTCACAAAATGAAATGAAATATTAACTGCGGCTGTGGCTCAGTCCTGCTACTATGACCGTTTTTCTGGATGAGTTCATGTTTTCACGTTATGGTACCAGTGGTATGCAATCAAACGTTTTGTCTAGTTTGCCAAATGATGGCACTTGGGGTGAAGTTGCTGTCTACGATTGCCTTGTTTAATACAGTGTATGAATGTCGTTCTCTAGCCTTTGGTACTTTAGCACTTCTTGTGAAGGGCATCCAGTTGGTAAAATGATGCAGCAGTTATCTCCAGATATACTCTTTGGGAAGATCTGGCCCCACTTGAAATATGGTAACTGAAAAAAGTCTGGCTGTAGCTAAACCACCTCAAAGTAGTAGTAGTAGTATGAGTGCTCTGTAGGGTCTCTGGGGCTGTATTTCCTGATTCATTTGTTGACTTCAGTGCTATATAGATCATTTACGTACTTCCTTATTTATTTACTTCCTTGAGAGTAGGCCTGTTCTGTTTCCAGGCCGGAGGTCGTAATAGATGACCAAACCTGGCTTTAGTTTTTTTGGTATTTATTTCGCATTATAGTAATTTTGTTACATATTCATGTTTGCTTTTGTTTTGTCGGATTTAATTTCAGATTCAGTACTAAGCCAGGAGATTGGCTGGGAAGAACGTCTCCGAAATGACCTATTTTGTGTCAATTGGGATGTAAAACCTTTAACTCGATCAGTAGTATGAATGTTGTTTGGAATTGCACTATGCACTATGTTATTATGCAGCCGTCTTTCTTCTTACGTTGCATTCAGCATATGCATTAGTCTGGCAGTCACCTCAGTATTAATTTTTTAATCATGCTTGTTCTACGGTTATTCCACTATGAGCCGGAGAGTCTGTTACTGAATTGAGTATCTCGTGTATTTGGTGGTATATTTGTATTACTGTTGTATGTAGCGAATCGGTTTCTGCTGACGATCTGACGGATATGTTCAGCCATTATGGCAAAGTTGTCGCATTCAAGTTTTTCGAGTAAGTTTGCCAACCAAGCAGAAGTCTCTTTCAGTTCACGTCATATGCTTGCAGTTTCATTTAGCTAGATAAGTTCTCTGACTTGAGCCCAGTGTACAATGGCAGGTGTTACCAGTGTGACGTGCTGATTTTTGTGGATGTTACTTTGCAGCGACATTATCATTTAAACATGCAGAATATGTTGCTTTAATTTTAGGAACAACAGACGAATGGCACTGGTCCAGATGGAAAGTCAGCAGAAGGCGATAGAAGCATTGGTGGTTTGTATATTTTCTCATTAGCGTAGAATTCAGTTTGACTGACGGTGAATTGTCACAATGGCATGTAATGATGTAGGAGTCAGAAAACTGAGGCTCAGAAGGAAGCATGAAAGTTGGATAGTTGTGGTATTAAGGAAGGTTTTTGGAAAACTGAATTTTATTGGAGAACTAATTGCAAGTTGACAATACTACTATTGACGCAAGTACAGCAAGTTAAACTAACGTTTCAGAAGTTTCTGTGTTGGCAGATTTTTTACATGGTGTGAATGTATCGATATTTTACACCCCTAAAGGCCCTAACTTCTAGTTATTCCTTACTACACTTGCAAAAAATAGCACTTGTAGTGACGTCTTTATAAATGCAATCAGCTCTGCATAGATGTGCAGTGTTTGTTTACTCATTCCCAAGTAATGTTAAATGTGACAAAGTTATTGCTCACAAAAAAACAGCATTGCAAATTTACAAAGTTATATAGATATTGTTACAAGTTACTTCGTAATAGATGAATATATCATGGTGAGTGTTTTTAAAGTGTTGATACATATGGCAAGTAATTTTATTCAGTAGTTAACGATTTGGTGTAAACTGAGGGGCTGTGACAGTACAGACAAAATTTAGCTAACACTGCTGAGAACTCTTGCATCTTCTCACTAATCCGCTATTTGCTGTCAGCAAGGGCCTGCAGGCAGTACAACTTTGCTTCAACAGAATCTTCCCATTCTTAACCTCCCTGGCAGTAATCCCGAGTCTGTCTCGGGGAACAGCTACAATGCAGAAAACGGTAGTCATTAGAGTCGCACTGTGCTGCGAGGAGTCAGTCGTAAACTGACCATTTGCTGCGATATGTCGCTTATCCAGGCTTGGCGTGTTAGCGATAACACGCAGATTTATTGACAACGTATCGTGTTCAAACCACTGCCAGCTGATGTGCTCAATAAAATGTCCCCTCTTGTTACTATTTCATTGCTGTGATGCAAACGTACAGTCATGTCGAGTACGTTTGTGTAAGATCATGAACACTTCAATTTACCACGTTTTTATCACAACACGTAGTTATTTTGTGACACCCACGCCTGTAGGTCCGTCCTGTAGCCCATTAGACGGCGACGAGTGTCATGACCACCCGCTGGTTCACGCGTCCCCAGGCAGCCAGCATGTTACACAGTTATTGTACCGTTTTTGGAACAGAAACCCAGGTAGAATTGCACCGCCAGGGAGGTTAATTGGCATTGCCGGCTGACACAGATTGGCCTGCATAATGGCTGTGAAATGGTTGAGGTTTTGTAAAGGGCTGTGAATTTTTGGCCCAATGTGACAGTACATGTCACCAAAGAATTATTTCTAATGATTCCTATGCACATGATGAACAGGGAGTTAATCCCGGGCAGGTAAGAGGGTTCGACGGTGTCCTGTATAAACTGTGACCGTTGCTGATGCCTTGATTAGCAGCGTCAAGATATCAGTCGCGCCAACGTGAGAGCTGAAGCAGATAGATGTGGCTAAGCCCACTGGCTAGGCACTGAAGAAGTGCCGGTCAGGGCTGGCACTGAATAAGTGCCAGTCCGGGCTTAGCCAGACAGTAGGCCCCGCCTAGAGAGGGCGTGCTTAGAAATACCTGACAAGCTGCTCACGCCTACTCAAGCCTTCCTCCACCCTACACAACTCGCACATACACTGCACACACCTACCAATTCCCCTCCTCTCCCTGGGTTGGCGCATTTGACCGACATAAAGGTCTCAGCACTGGAGTCCAGAGTAGGCTGGACCCCTGCCCGCAATAACGGACGGGCGGACGGACAGTATATGTTTACATGTAAATTCATATTGTTACCTCCCCCGCCGAAGGTGATGGGAGGTTGTTTTCGCCGGCATCGGTATGTATATATATAGGTATATATGTTTGTGAACAACTTCCTGGCGCCAATTCAAGTCCGATTGTCACCAAACTTCGTCAGTCATACCCTTGGCAACAGGGGACGAGGTGATTAAATTTTGGAAGGTCAAAGGGTCAAGGTCGGTACTTAACGCCCTTCTAGTTCGGTATTTAACATGTACCACTTTTATATTCAATTGTGTTGCTGTGTCTTTTAGGGACTGCACAATCATCATTTTGAAGGAAGCAGCTATTTGCGCGTTTCTTTTACAAAATCTGTCATCTGAGAAAAACTGCAACATGTCGCTGGTGTAGTTAAGCTGCTTGCTGAGAAATTAAGTCTCATGGCATCTGTTTGATGAAATTTTGACCATTCATTTTCTTCACCCACCACTGTAAACGTCTGTGTTAGTTTGGTACTTTGCGTATTGCTATTTTATGTATTACTGACAGTGAGTGTTCAGTTTTCATAGTGATAACAAACGTATTTTGAGCAGGCACAACATTCAGCTGCTGTATGTGAAACATATACGTACTGATGATGATAATGTAAATATTTCAATGATAACATAAGGTAAGTTAAAGACAATAGCAATAGTGGTGCTGTCATACAGAAGATAAGTGGCATGCAAATATCACTTCTTCACGTTTGCCATTTCATTTGAGACTGTTGACAGGATTCATGTAATTCTCATTTGCTGACTACAAAGCTGTTGTGCGATGTCTTGTGGTCTAGTGAAGGTCAAATAGAAAGTCGTTTGTTGTGTAGTTTTTATTTGGTGATCCACAAACAAAGATCATACAAACACAACAATAAGACGTCACGTGACACTACAGTTTGAACTTACATGATGCAGATGTTTGGTTGAAACTGCCAGAGTTGATCAGATCTGTTTTGATAGTTCCAAATTCTGGGATCCTGCCCTGTAATGGCTCCAAGGTAGTTTGTTTATTGGCAAGGAATCCAAGGATGCTCTACAAGAATACTGCTTTTTGACCACAGAATAATCTGAAAGTGGATCTGGGATACATAGCTAAACTTACAGGTTGACAATGCATTTGAGGCCGAGGCTAATGGTCAGAGGTCATGATTTGGCCTGGAGGTCAGTGTGGTCTTAGCAATAACATCCGACTACTGAGTTATACCACGTTGCAGTTGGTCAAGATTGACAGATCAAGCTAGCGCACGGTACAGAAACGAAAAACTAAAAACTACAAACAATTAATCCACCGTTGCACTCGTAGCGCCAATCTCTACAGTGGATGTCTGCTTCCACTGACGTACTGTTAACCGCACGATCACTCAAGCGTGAAATACAGAACTGGTGCAAGGTGCTAACATGTTATTGCTGACGTCATAGATGTTAGGGTAACATCTGTGACGTCAGCAATGAACCATTCTACGCTTGACTGATACGTGGGTTTAACAATACGTCACACCACGCCAGACATCCGTTGTAGACAGACTACGACTACGACAGTGAAATAAGTAACAGATGGAGTGGGCTGTATCACCTTCATCTTCAGATATATCAGAATACTTTATAACCGACATCAAAACAAGCAGTAGCACACGATATAACTATGACTTCTGTCAGCTACAAACACTGACATTCTGGCAGCCTTGCACTTGCAATAGGCTGAAGCTGTGACAAACAAAATACACTACTGGTCATCGTGCGACGGTCAAATACGTGTGTTAAACCACAGCCTGTCGTGGTCTAAGTTCGTTAACACACCACAACAGACAGTGGTTTAACATACACTTAGCCCCGTGCGGGACTGATGGTCGACTCTTCACAACTGACGTTTCTGCCAACTTGCCAAGTTCAATCACGAGACACAAAAACTAGGACAAATATCAAAAATCCGGCTGGGCCGGAACTAATTTAGATATTGTGCACTAGTTTAAGCATCAGTGGTTAGTTGCCAGCTCCCGTTGTATCTTTTGAAAATGGAAGGATTTCCAACTTTCAAGGGCTCGTGACCTTGACCTTGGATCATGTCATACTGCATACCATCGTGCATCACTCATCGACCTTTACCTACACGCCAAATTTCATTGAAATACGTACGGACGGACATTAGAGACCCACTATTAGATCGACTCAGAAGAGTCGACCTAAAGAACGAGTAGCTCAGAAGAAACGGCCCGGGTAGTAGTGCATGAAGGCAGTCTGGGATGGCAGTCGTTCAATAGACTGATAAAGGCTGTATTACCAGTAGCACACAAATATAAAATAAAACAATACTGTAAAGCTACAACGGCATTCTTTTGTGACAACAGGTACAGTTATCAATCCACCTGCACCAGTGTAAGTGCAGATCAGCATGTAATTTTCTATGTCCAACTAGATCATACAATTGAAGCTTACCATACAATATTGCCTGCATCAAACGGACGGTATTATGGTACTCTCCTAGACCTGTTACGGTAGACATTCGTCATCTATACAAGAATAAATATGACATCAGCCAGCAGTGATCCCAGGCTGACAACAATAATGAAAATAACTGCACAAGAATAGAAAAATCTTAATCTTTCACGACAAAATGAGAAACGTATGACTAAAAGCAGCTGAGCAAGAGTACTTGTGAATAACCGAAGAACCTTGTCAGATTCGATGGAGAACCGCACACAGTGAAGAAGTTGAAAACATCACCCTGTCATTCTGCAATGTGCAGATGTCTGCAAATGAACTGAACTAAATGACACACAAAACCGTGAAACCTTACATCTAGTGTGGGGCATGTTAAATGAGGCCAAATGCTCAAGGCGGAGGCCAAAATTTTGGCCTCGTGGCCTAAACAACTCTGATGAGGGGCCCACGTTACCAGAAGTAATGACGTCCGGATTAAATAATAATGATAACTAGATATAAGCATTCGTATCTACATACAGACCCACGCCGGGCGAATGTAAGTTTTGATTGTACTTGTTGCCAGTTGATAAAAATACTGAGCAAGTAGAAAAATGTGCAGTCGTATCGACATGCACACTTGTGTTGCTCCGCATCTTGGACCATCCCCATCGCAAAGGTTAAAACCCTACCCCACCCAAGGCTTAGGATTTGACCTTTGACCTCAGGGTCAGTGCATGCCTTAGTGCCGCCATTGACTATATTTCTACCGACTGGTGTTGATAGCTCAAGCCGTTTTCCTTTTAGAGCACGGACATGGACAAACAGATGCTACTGAACACCCTACCCACGCCGGCGGCTATACAGCCAGCATGGGTAATAATAATAAGCCTGACATAAAAGCTTACAGCAGCAGCTGATCAGCTCACTAACAATAAATATACATTAAGATAAAACAAAGAAGAATTAAAAGCCAACAGTCCATAAATAATGTAAAATGTAGTAAATAAAAACGTCTTAAGTTTGCTCATAAAGGTTGCTGTGCTGTGGATCTCTGTTGGCAGGCTGTTCCATGCTACAGGAGCAGAAGCACTGAAAGCTCACTCGCCAATGTTCTATGACAGCACATGATAACAGTCACATGTGGAATAACAACTGTAGATGCAGTTGGTCGTCATGAGTGACAGTCAGTCAACAGACTGATAAAGGCTGTATTGTCAATAACAATGACTAATGCACACAAATATAAAATAAAACAATACTGTAACGCTACAACTTCATTCTTTTGTGATGACAGGTACAGTTATCAATCCACCTGCACCATTGTAAATGCAGACCAGCATGTAATTTTCTATGTCAGTCACACGTGCAATAACAGAAAGAATGACTCGAACAAGTGAATTCAAAAATAAGCTGCACAACAACATACATGTTGGCACAAAAAACCTGGCCACTGAGTCAATAGAAGTATTACATCCGTGCCCATAACTCTGCCAAATGTCGACCAATTTCAAATTTTTTTCGGTGTCACATTCGGCAATAAATTCATAGTAAAGTCATCAACACAGATCTCAGCAAACCTTAAATGTGTCGCTACACTACCTTGTGAAATATCTGTCACCGTTTCCGACACACTGTGGCCAAGTTTTTTGCACAATTTTGTATCCCGGGGCTCACGTTCACAGAACTAGGATGACTACGATGTTAACCAGAAAATACTGCGAGCGATGTCAAAAATAAAAATGCACAACAATATGCAGGTATTCAGTCACATCTAACAATACACTGAAGCAAACATCTGCATTTCAACTGTGAAACAATACTAAAAGAAATACTTATAAATACTGAAACATCACGCACACTAATACGCATTTAAATAGCAAATAGGCACAATAACAGCATCTTTACAACAACAACAACAAGCAAGGCAAGACTAGTGCCGACATGAATAGAAAGACTGCTATCCCAGTATTCTACTCATGAATAAAACAAAACTGAACTATGTTCAATTTCACATGGCCAGAATTCTTATGACCCACTGAATTGTATCCAATAACACAACAGCTATTAAAGCCACGGAAACAAGATTAATCTTCAAAGAGATGCTCAGGCCTTCATCACTTCCACCATGCATCATGCATTCCTGAACTAACACTCAGGGTTCCCACACTCTTGGATACAAAAATCGCCAGGATCCCAGAAGCATTTTTCTAGGACCCTGTCGTGTGCCAGCGATGTTTAAATATAAAGACAAACAGCAGTCACTATGGGGTCCCGGGCAGAGCCCCGGCCGCCAGCGATTTTTTCATATATACGGATAAAATCGGAGCTAATTTTCCCAAAATTTGGCATCTGCACCTGCATCATTGTGTCCGCCTCCCACATCATAGCTTAGAAAATTCCAGGACCTTTCACTGAAATTTCCAGGACCAACCCCATTTTCCACGATTTTCCAGGGCCTGGAAATTTTACAAAAAGAAATGCAGGACTTTCCAGGCAGCGTGGGAACCCTGATTACTTGACAAAAAGCACAGAATGAGGACATTGGGAAGCCAGTTTTACTGTCATATGAGGCAAACTAGACAGCTGCCCAGGGTGATGAAATATATGTGGTCGCTAATTGACAGCAAACCACAGATTTTGTCCCATTACTGAAAATTGAGTGACATGGCTTACTGAGCACAGCAGCTTCTTCGTTCAATACGGTGGCACTTACAAACTAACAGCAACATTACAGCTACTGCAAAGGCAGGCTATACACTGCTATCTGAAGCAATTCAGATACTTGTAAACGATATAAAAATAACAAGAACTGTTGCAGCTGTGCTGGACAGTGTCTGTCACTGTGAGAAAGTTTCAGAATACAGACGGAAGAAATACTTATACACTGTATAAACTTTCACTGCATTCTCACAATGGTTTCTGAATGATGGGTCAAAGTTTGTTTGCTGCATACAAGGTGTAACTTCACCTAGGTCGGCAAGAAGCACCAGCCCTCAGGACGTTACAAGCACACCAATCAATTCCGGTGTTGTACAGTGTACAGAAACAGCTCCTGACAAACTACATTAGTCATTTGAGAGCGTAGTGGAACACTTTACAACTAAGTGTAATATGCAATGAACTGAACAACTCAAGCTTTCATGCCTGACTGTATGTGTGATACAAGCTCGTGTATGTAAGTATCACCTCACAGGAAGTTCCAAAATCACGACGGAATCTGTGAAACTAATCTACATCACCAACAATATTATGCTAATGTGGACAACGAGCAAATTCTTGTGACACCGAGCACCTTTCCATGACACTGCAGGTGACAGGATGTTGCCAAGGTGACACTCCAAGGATACGGCATCACATGTCTCAGTAAAGTCCACAGCCGCGGAGGTTGTTGGCAATGATGACGTCAGTGACGGCATCAAAGACGAACTGAATGTTGGTGGTGTCGGTGGCGCATGTCTGGTGACAGTAGATCTCTTTCATTGAGCTCCGATTCTTCGCCTCAAACTGTGCCTGGATGTACGCAGCAGCCTCTTCGTATGCCGCAGGTCCTGCGAAATAAGTAACCAAACAGTGTCATGTAAATCATAAATTTCAAATACAAAACACTGTCACACAACTCTATAAATGACTGGGCAGAATATGGATTACAATTTTTGACTGGCAAAGTCCATCACCAGTGCAGATCTTTTTTTCTTTTTCAAACGAACCATGCACACAATATTCAAAATCACATGCATAAACAGTGTTTATGATAGCACGGTATATGCTGTCATCATGTGTCTGTCCATCTGTCACACGCTGGTATTGTACCAAAATGGTTAAACGTGGGATCATACAGACAACGCCATGTGATATTCCAGGGTCACTAGTTTTCTGACGCCAGAGATCTTGGCGAGATTGCAACGGGGTCACCCCCTTCCAGGGCGCCAAATGGAAGTGACCCAAGTATCCCAAACAACCACATTTTCGACATTCTGTATCGCCTTTTTATCTTCATAGTGGATGGAGTTAACGACTACAAATTTGGTAGATACGTTGATCATAGCAAGTCCCAGACGTGAATGATAAACCATCCCTATAAGGGGCGTGCTCCGGTCATGCGAACCATTTCAATTTTGGTGGGCACCAATCATATCTCTAGAACGGTTGAAGCTAGACTTGTGAAATGTGTACAGAGGTAAGCTATGCGAGTCCTAGCATAGGGACAACATGGACTTTGACCCAGTGTGGGCTGGGCGACAAGAACAGCATCCCGCCCAATCAAAACCGTGCCACTTATATCCAAGTATAGTCCCTGATCAAGTGAAAAAGAAAATCAAGGGGAACTGGCTAACCTAACCATTAGAACAGAAGTAGTGGTGGTCCGTAAATGTACCACCAATAACTCGTATAGGATGGTTGGTTCGGGTTTAACGGTGCCTTCAACACAATTCAGATCATATCTCGCCGTTAAGGTACAGCTATATCGTAAATATTACATTTAATAAGGATTAATTCTTTAGAGTAAGATACTTTTTTTACAAAGTGAAAAATAACAGTAGTTTTAGATCAAATGAATAAGCCGCAATTATGTACATTGTTTGGTAGAAGAAGTATAATTTGTATAAGATTTAACTTGTATAGCAGGAGTTGGGGTACAGTACACAATATGCAGCCCGTGAAAGCCAGAATGCGGCCCACCACAAAATGTGTTAATTTTGGCACCAAAGTGGCCTTTGTGTGCTGGTAATGTTGGATATAAATGCAAAACTTTTACGGTTGTATCAGTAAAATATGGTCAGCTTCAGGGGCTTTGCCTTTCTGAACCTCTGACCAGAGGCTTTGGCCCTGGACCCCACTGGGGGCACAGCCTCCATACTGCCCTTGTGGCCCTCCATTTTGGTTCCAGGTTTGTTTTTGGCCCTAGCCTTCAATTAAGTTGTGTACCGGTCGTATAGAAATCAGATGGAGTCTGAGGAAGCAGTTGGATTCTAAGCATTTTTGCACCATTCAAAGTTCACTGTCACCCATAGGCAGCACATTCCTGTCATCATTCAGCCTCAGTCTACAACCTGAAGAGAAACAGTAAACAAAACAAAAACTTATAAAGTAACATTTTTACTCACGAAAATTGGGTTTATTGTGGTGATGCAAAATATACTACATGTACATGGTACTTTTAAGTGTGATTCTTCTTCGGTTTAGAACCAAGCAAAATGTATGGTAACGGCCCGAGGTGCGAAACTTCGGAGTGCCAAACCTGAACATGGCAAACGCCCGGAATGCCAAACAGGGTTGGGGTTAAGGTATAGGGTTCACGTTAGTAGAGATAGAGTGAGGGTCAGGGTTATGCCTGTTCAGCATTCTGGGCTTTCGCCATGTTTGGCATTCTGGTATTCGTCACGTACTCCGTCGTCTACCCAAACGTAACTTACAACAAGTACGCAAAATATTATGTTTCTGAAATATGTGCACAGCAACTGTGCTGCAGAATTTACTAACCAGTGTATTCTGGAAAGCAGACATTAAGAGGTGATTTCTTGACCTTCTCTTCAAAGAGATCTTTCTTGTTCAAGAACAGTATGATAGATGTGTCGGTAAACCATTTGCTGTTACATGTCGAATTAAATAAGCGGAGGCTTTCTTGCATTCGATTCTGTACAAAGTAATTTATCAACATTTCGTGACTGATAAATCAGGTCGCTGTTTTACTTTCGAGTATATACGTACATTAACTACAAGATATTCGCTATATTAGCAGTTCTATGTATCACCCATAATTACTGGACCGCAGTGTTCACAGATGTAACTTTGCTGCTGCTGCTGCTACTGTAAAACACTATATTTTCACATGCATCAAATTTTCGCGATTTGAGTAGAATCGTAAAATTAAATACCAGCGAATTTCTGGAATTTGCCCAATGCTATACTTTATCTGTATAGAATATCAACACCTGGAAAATATGCCAAATTAAAATGCAGCGAATTTTCTACGTAAGAAAATTGCGAAATTAAGATGCAGTAAAAGTATAGTGTTTTACAGTATCATTCTGTTCGACGGCTGTTTTTCCAGCCTGTTCCCTGTTGGGACCTCTTCCTCCACCTGTTCCAGTAGAGAACCTTTGGATTTAGTCTAACAGGATTTTTACTGGCCCGATGTCCTTCCTGCCACCCAACCATCAGTGTCAAAGCACTGAAAATAACACAAAGCACTGACCTTAACCAGCGGCCTGGCCTCACTTTTTCTTCATCTCAACCAGACTCCGGACAGCAGAGGTTTTGCTACCTGTACGGTGGCTGCCCAGTACCAGTACCTGGGTACCTTTGCTAATAAAGGACATATTTATTGCCTTCCCCACCAAAGGTGATGGGAGGTTATGTTTTCGCCGGCGTCGCTATGTAGGCAGACATATATATAGGTATCTATATATAATAATCC
>Ga0209363_1000564_pt1 | contig 14956 bp, 7 predicted proteins | sample WorMetexBAHAMAS3_FD_187385 | JGI IMG/M metagenome (GOLD analysis project Ga0209363, IMG submission 187385) | Marine gutless worms symbiont microbial communities from Max Planck institute for Marine Microbiology, Germany - Inanidrilus exumae... | ecosystem: Host-associated > Annelida > Digestive... | reverse complement strand
GTGCAATATTGTCACTGTGACTGAACTCCATGACTGAAATAACACCGGCTGTCTTCCCGGCAGCATCTCCTGCCGCTGCATCTCGAGGTGACGTTATGCCGGTGATAAATTGCCTGTCGGCGGCGAGTGTTAAGAACTTGCTTGATAGGCAACGCGAGACGACGTTGTGGTCACAAGCATACAATAGCAAGCAGTCACAAACACCGCTACGCTATCTAATACTATCATTTAGACAAGCCGCAGGCTACCATTAATCAGACGCCCGACTCCATGAAAAAGTACAATAAACATCGGTTAGTACTGTCTAGCGCTGGCATTAAAGTAGGCTGTATGTAGCCTACAGTGAACGTTTGTGTCTCAAAAACAAGTCACTTGGTTTTTACCCGCACGACACTAGCGATGCGAGGGTATTAGCCGTCATGGTGTGTCTGTGTCTATCACACGCCAGTATTGTATCAAAACGGCTAAACGTAGGATCATGCAAACAAAGCCACGTGATAGCCCAGGGACTCAAGTTTTCTGACGCCAACAGTTGATGGTGGGCAACCTCCTATTCCCCCTGAAATTTGTGCTCAAAGTGAGCCACCCCCTTTCTAACACCACGATTTCGACCAATATCCGCTCATAGCGCCTCAACCGTGAAAGCTGGCAAAAATGTTCAATTAGCACTAATAGGAAAAAAAACCGTGTTTTTTCCAACGAGCCATAGATGAACCGTGTACGTTACCCCTAAGTCCCCCAAAAGTGGCATAAAACGCGATTTTGCTGTTTTTGCCAGTAAAATTCAGTATCTGTCGAAAGAAGTCTGCTACAAAGTATCTTTGTGTAAAAACTTCCAGCGGCAAAGTTGTAGCTACATCATTACCCTATCCAACGGTCCAGTCAACATCACCGACCTGCATGAAGTGACTGATGTTCTCGCGATCTGAGAGGATCTCGGAGAGGTTCTTGGTGCCGAGTACGTTGCGCAGCGTCGTCTGTGCAAGAAGGCGAGTTGATCGGTTCACGTCCTCGACGTTCGTGACGGACACCGTAGCGTTCGACACGCGGTAGTAGACCACCGCGTCGACTGCGACCGTCACCGAGTCCTTGGACAGTATCTGTCACGACATCACGCGGCAATCGCTCGCACCTTGCGGACGTGGCTTAGGGTCGGTGCACACTGCCCGTGTTCACGAGCCGACAACACGGGCATCCAAAATGACACCTGTGTCAAAGGGCCATGTTCATGGGCGCCGGTTTACACTACCGCGAACCCCGGCCGTCTTGACGGGCCGTGTTCACCCGAGAACAGTCCTTCAACAGCCCGTGAACACGTGTGGTGTGTACGGAGCACCCCTATTGACAAAAAGTGCTACATGGCAATGCTTTTTCAATACAGCGCGTCAACAAGAATGCTCTGTCCACGGGCACCTGTTTACACTACACTACCTACACTACCCGTGAACACAGCCCGTCAAGACGTCCCGTGAACACGGGTAGCGTGTGCCGACCCTATATTTGCCAATACTCAAGAGTTCGTTCGGTGGCGTTTGCGAGGTTGAAAAGTTTGCGTGTTTCAGCGGTGGATCTATAGTCTCTTTTGAGACTGGAACAAATGAAACTTTGGAACAAATCGGGAGGACCTTGTCGATTCGTTATAAGGACTTTCGAATATTTATGCAGGAAATTTCTTAAAATGTACGCCCCTACCCTTTAAACTGAACTATTCGAGACCGTGTTAATTTTCAGTATTAACAAAATTTGACAATTTGTAGCAATTTTGGGGTATAAGCAACTCCAGATTAGGAGGCATGTGCCCCTTCTGCGCTATTCCTTTGCTGCCAAAACGCACAATAGGCCTACAACGCGGCTACAGAACGATCCGACTATAACACACAACGCAGTGACTAATCTTCAACAACTGCAGTAGTGTCAACGCGTCAACAACATTGGTGTTATGTTGCCTGTATAAGCTCTCCCAGATGGTGCGGGTAGACTGGCCCGCAAATGTTTTTGATGCATTATTAAGCCTAAAAACCGTCATTTCTGTCTATCTTGGCAAGACTGAATATTGAGGGGATTTCCTAGTGGGTATCCCCCGGGTAAAAATTGGGGACGTGTTCCCCTGAACCCAATTGGAGCTGATGCCTCTGGTGCCGACTGCCAAAAATAAAAGTGTATAGCAGTTAGAAACAGTGGCGTAACTTTGGTCTGAAAAGTGGCGGACCAAGCTCGAGGTGTACCTATAAAGTGGGGGTCCGTCTCCCACTCCAAAAAATGGGGGTCCGGACCCCGGTCCCCCTGAAATTACGCTTACGGTTAGAAAGTAGGAATAAATAAATAGGTATAAAAGCTGCCAGGGTGTAAGTAAAACGCGAAGTTTATTTTTCTATTGTTGATGTAACAGTCCTATTCGTGGTATCTATTTACGTGTTATGGACGGTGTAGCATTATCACGCCTTAGATGACGTTACGTGACCCTCTGATGGGAAGGTGAACGAGTCGCTGCTTCAGCCGCTGAACGCCACGAGGCGTCGCTGAACGCGTGAACAACGCCCGGATGTCGACAATTAGAGTTGTCGCCGGCTTGGACGCCGGATACTGTAGCCAGCGAGCGAGTGATCCGCCTGAACTCGTAGGTAGCTGCGAGAATAATACGTCCAAGACGTGACGCGACTACCGGCCGACGCGCGCGCCTCGGCTTACTGTCGCCTACACCGGAGGGTGATAGTGCGGGGACCCGACGGACCGACATCGATGCTTGGGTTGTGACGAAACGTTTAAGCGTGCGGCGGACGACATAAACCCGGTAGCAGAAAGATGATGTAACGGTGTTATCTCCGCTGTTATCAGCTTCGATCAAAATAAGAAGGCAGGCGTCGACATGGGTTGGATCCATGAATTGTGGGTCGGGTTGGGTCGTCTTCTGCTCGAAGCTTCATGGGTTGGGTTCTGTTGGATGTCAGTTATATCGTTGAAGTAGTTATTGAAAAGCGATAGAATCAACGTCAGTGTAGCATAAAATATTACAATTCACCCATGTTGTGTGAGTTTTGTCTTACATGTTTAATAGACAGCTTATCAGATGAATACTGTGTGCTTGATCGTTGTACTAATTAGTTTTTTAGGCTGCATACTCACAGTGCATAAGATGCGGCCTACTGCTGCACTTGTATGTGTCTGTGTGTCTGTCACACTGATATACTGCCCAAAAACGGCTGAACCGATCGAGATGGCGTTCGGGTGCTGACTCATGTGGGCCCAAAGAACCATGTATTAGATGGGGTGAAAATACTCACGGGAAGGGGCAATTTTTAGGAGTTGTCCGGCACACTGAAAAACATTGGGAGTCTGCTGCGGTGTACGCAGCAAAAGGAATCATTCAATCGTCAATAACGGCATGCAGCGAAAGGGATCTTTCAGGCCTCAGGAACGGCACGATCTTTCGTCAAAATTCTTTGACGAGTTGTTCTTGTTCTTTGCTCTATATATTACTAAACCGTGATCAATTACGCATAATCGGCAGTTTCATAGTTTTGTATGCTTAACATACTGACAGTTTCTACTTGCTACCGGGTATATCTGTAAGTGGGTGGTTGGGTTTGGTTGTGTCCGTCTCGGTAATATAACGGGTTGGGTTGGATTTTAGGGGGTCGATAAAGCAGTTTTGTATGTTCTCAGCCCAAAAGGCCCATGTTAAGTGGTGACAACCGCTTTCAGTTCGTTTCACAACGATGGCAAAATTCCTGTTGGGGCTAGTACTTCTGGGTGTGACCACTGTGCCGCACTCACCGAACCAATTCCTCTGGATGCAGCTGCAACTGTCGCACACCGGACATGGTGTCTGTAAGAACGTGACATGAGCCGTCATCACTACACCGGGACTGATCCCGCTTCCAGTCGCCAGCGCCACCGCCACGCGCTTCGTGACGATGACGCCGACAACCGACGGCGAAGTCCGCGCGTCGACCACATTTCGTCGTCGTTCGCGTTACGAATTATTGATCAGCTGCAGTCGTCGACGACGTACGGCCGTCCGTGTAGATAGAGCGTGGACACGGCAGCTAGCGCGTCAGCGCGATCGACGTCGCGACACGTCCGTCGTACGTCGTACGTCGTCGTAGATCGTAGCTCGGCCTGACCTCGCCATATCTTTTCGCGGCATCGAGTGACATACGCGTTGGCCTTAATGCTATAATAGGTCATATCAGGCATGTCCTACGACAGTGCTGTTCCTCTGAAATACTGTCATTCCGGTATGTCTCAATATTCCGTGACGCTATACAAGCAATATTATTAAGAAACGATTTCTCATAAATTCCAAGGATGATAATCATTTAGGCCTACGATTCGTACATTTTGTAAAACCATCTTCGATTGGCTTCACATTGGCTTGCGTTCTAATGACGCCGTGGAAATGAATTTGTCAGTAACAACTTAACAAGCCGGTATTACACCAAAACGGCTAAACTTAGGATAACGCAAACAACGCCCCACAATAGCAATTAGACGCTAATTTTTAGGTCGACTCTTCGACAGAGTTGACGTAATAAAGTCGGTCTCAAATGTCCGTCAGCACGTACACGCGTACGTACTTCCGTCCGTCCACAAAACGTTTATTCCATTTCAATGAAATTTGGCAAGTCGGTAGAGGTCGATGAGTGATGCACGAAGGTATGCAGTATAACCCGATCCAAGGTCAATGTCAAGGTCACGAGCCCGTCAAATTTGGAAATGCGGCCATTTTCAACAGCTATCTCCTCCGCCATTTACATTGGGCGCTGGCAACTGATCACGGATTTTAAACTAGGGCACAATATCAGATATATAAATTTGATCCGGCCGGATCTTTGATATTCGGCCTACTTTTGTGCCACGTGACTTTGAAGCTAGCAGAAACGTCAGTTCTAAAGAGTCGACCATCATTCCCGTACCGGGCTAATTTTAGACAGAGTCGACCTAATAAAGCCGGTCTCAAATATCCGTCCGTCCGTCCGTCTGTGCGTACGTAGGCCTATACGTCCGTCCGTCCGTCCACAAAAAGTTTCTTTGATTTCTACGAAATTTGGCATGTAGATAGAAGTCGATGAGTGATGCACGACAGTATGCAGTATGACCCGATCCAAGGTCAAGTCAAGGTCACGAGCCCTTTAAAGTTGAAAATCCGGGCATTTTCAAAAGCTATCTCATCCGCCATTTACAATGAGAGCTGGCAACTGACCACTGATTCTTAAACTAGGGCACAGTATCTAAATTTGTTCGGGCCGGATTTCTGATATTTGACCTAGGTTTGTGTCACGTGACTTTGTAGTTGGCACGGTCCGTCACTTGCGAAGCGTCGACCGTCTGTACCGTACGGGGCTAATTTATCTGAATTCAAAATTCTTGGCGAAAATTCGAATGAGGTCACCTGCAACGGGGGCGCCAAATACAGGGGCAGGTAAAAATTGGCAGTTTTCGACAAATTTCTCGCTACATCTCAGAAATGGTACAAGATAGGACGCAGTTACCATGGAAGACGAATTAGAACTTGTACGCGACCTATCGAGTGATAAACTTCAAAAATTGTTGGCTTATGGCAAGCCTTTTCAAATGGGATTTTTACCGCGCGACGCTATGCTAGCGCGGTATGTGCCGTCATCATGTGTCTGTCCGTCTTTCTGTCTGTCACACGCCACGCCAGTATCGTACCAAAACGCCTAAACGTAGGGTCACGCAAACAACGCCATGCGCTCAGGGAGTCTAGTTTTCTTATGCCAAAGATCTCGGTGAAATTCCAACGGGATCACCCCAAATGGGGGGCCATAATTGAGATGGGGAAGGTTAAAAGCGGAGATGTGTGAATATGTGAAGCTGTAGATACTTCAAATTTGGTGTCCTGATTGACAATGAGGAGTAGGCCTACTAATGCACGCAAGATTGAATGCCCCCGAAGAGGATGTATTCAGGTCACGTAGTTAAGTTTTGAGAAGTAGCTGATAATATCTCTGAAACGGCGCAATTAAGTTAATTACAATGGAAGACTAATGGGAAATCGTATGTGGCATGCTAAATAGTAGCAATATCAATGACCTTGATTGACCTTGAACGCCACTTCTGCTGTTTGAAACCTTCCTATAACTCGCACGTTTACATGTGATTCAAAAAGCGCACGAGGCTTGTAATTTCAAGTATTATCAAAAATGAAGGACTTCTCAAGGTCACAGGAAGTCAGTACACTGTTGATGTGGAAATATCTAGGAAATGGTGCGTGATAGAGGCGTAATAATTGTTACTACGGACCACTAATAGGAACTGATATATAGCATATCGAACAGCGGAAAATCCAACGACCGTGAGTGATTTTCATTCATTGATTGATTGTCGTTCACATACTGCAAGCCTTTACAGTTGTGATTTTCGCACAGCTGTGAAGCAGTTAACAAGATTTCAATAATTGACATCGCGAGTCGTGTGGTCGCAGTGCGACAGCCGAGCTTCTTGTAGTACAATGTCATGTTTCTAAATGCTTGCGTTGGCCGTCCGTTTTTCGATCCTTGCGTTGGTTGCGCTACGTGCGTTGCGTTTGACCGGAAACAGCCGATATCAAGTAAAAATTCTAAGCGTCGGAGACGCCGCTTGCTAAATATTGCGCACCGCAACGCATATTACCGGTAGCCAATGCAGGTGATCATGCAGCAGGTGGCGCTAGTGCAGCGTGTTTACCATGGCGTATAGCTGATGGTAAGTGTGATAATGTCGGTGGAGAAAACAAGTCGCTTAGCTGTCGCTGACAAACCCGCGCGACGCGCTGCAGCACTACAAACGGTAAAATTTTAAAACAGTCACGTGACCATAACCACGCCCCTTATGCTGGTGATATGTCATCCTATTGCTAGAATTGACATAGCCTACTGTACAAAATTTGACGACTTTAGGTTCAGCCGTTCCAGTGATATGATTGGAGCCCCCAAAATTTTGTAATGGATCACATGACCTGACCACTCCCCTATCAGGGACAGTTTGTCGTCCGTAGGCTGTGACTTGCACATTCAACCTGTACAGCAAATTTGGAGTATTTGCGATCACCAATTACGAAGATTCATAAGGCAACGCAAAATGTAGAAATTAAGGTGGTTTAAAGTGGTTAGGGATCACCCAAGGTCATCGGCAACATAACCATTCGATAGAGCGCATACGACTTCCTATTCGAATTTAATAGAAACTATGAGGCTATTTTGTACCGTTTTCGAGACATTATCGCTTATTTTCCAAAAGTCAAAGAGGTCACGTGACAGTGACCACGCCCCTTTCAGGGACAATTTGTCGTCCGTAGGCTGGGACTTGCTATGATCAGCGTGCACACCAAATTTGAAGTCTGTATAGCTTAAGCCATTCCAGATATATCTTAGGGGGACTAAAATTTAAGTACCAATAGGCATACACCAAATGCAATGTAGTTTGCTGTTTAGATTTTTGCCGACTGTTCTAGAGCGTGCACGTTTACTAAAAAGGTAAAGGCTTCCCATACTCGTTCCCGAGCGTTGGGCCCGGAGCTGATCCCGGTGTACAGGCAGTCAGCCCGCAGGTGACAAGTCATCCATGCACTTGGCGGTAGGCTGCTATTACTTTCCGCCAGGAGGTTACCTTCCCAGCTGCAGAGCATCATCGCCCCTTGGCCATTACCAAGTTATACTGCTTGGTGACATAGGCACGTAGGTGTGAACAACTTGCCCAAGGTTGTTACGCAGCTTTGCCCCGAGTAGGATTTGAACCCGCGATCGCAAGTCCAACGCTCTACCCGTTGCGCCACCGCGCCACCTATTTACGTTTACTATTGCCTAATAAAATTTTAGTAATGAATATACAGTAAAATCTCTTGCAATAAAGCAGTTTTATTGAACAAAATGAGAGGAGTGTAGGCCTGTCTAAGCTTGGGAAAAGTGAGACTAGTTTTATGTGTATGTATATTTTCTGACGTAACGTAGTTCTTCGCGTGCGTGTGCATGCACTTCATTTTACTATGTTACTGTTTTATGCGTCCCTCTGGCGTCATAAATCGATGAAAGGCAATATCGGTCGCCACGGACGGCCATCTGTTGACGTCTTCTGGAAATCGCAAGGCAGACGGATGCAGATTTCGTGACATCGCTCTCGATTGGCTGCGATATTGTTGACGTCGTGATGACACCGAGGGTCGGTGCCCCGTGCGTTGCGGCCGCGCCTGCGCCAGTTCATATACGTCACGCGTATACGTCACCGAGTGTCGGCGCCTGACGACGCTGATATGATTTGATTTGCGTCTCAATCACTCGACTGTGCGCGACGCGAAATGGCCTTCACTGACAAGTAATAACGATGTGGTAATCCTGTTCGCGCTGTGTGGCATGTATGCCTCCAACAGACTTGTTGGTCAGTGGTCACGTCGACTCCGTAGACGGACTGACCGCTGCTGAAACAAGAAGCTCAGCTATCGCAGAGGGACCGCGCGACGCGCTGTCAGTTGAAATCTTGTCAACTGCTGCACAGCTGTACAGAACGGCACATTTGAAAAGGCTTTCAGTATTCGGTAGGCCATATACCACTTCCCATTAGTGGTCTGCAGTAACACCGACCCAATCTAGCACTGTTACCAAAATATTAACACATTTACAGTGTACGTGACTTCCTGTGACCTTGAGAAGTTTTTCAATTTCGATGATACAGTTGAAATTACAAGCCACGTCTAATTCATGTGTGAATGTAGTTAATACATTGCACTTGAATGGACACCTTTCCAACTCGTTCATCAAACCTGAAATTTCTATTTTGTTTCGTTAAAGATCTATAAGCTGAGACAGTAAACGAAGACGGACAGCGACACGCTGACAATATCAACTTGATCTTTGATGTTTTGACGTCTAAATAGGTGCGTTGGGCACACACACACAATAGCTGCTTATTTTGCACTGTTTTTGAGATATAGCGAGATACTAGTGATCGAAAATCGCCGCATTTAACCTACCCCATTTGTATTTGGTGCCCCCGTTGGGGTGACCCAATTGGAATTTTGCCGAGATCTTTGACTTCAGAAAACTAGAGTCCCTGGGCTATTGCACGGCATTATTGCGTGATGCTATGCTAAGTCATTTTGGTAGAACTCCGACTGACGGACAGACGGACATGATGACAGCATATACCGGCGCTAGCATAGCATTGCGCGGTAAAAAAAAATCGGATTCAACCGATCCGACGCAATCCAAACGACGTTGATCTAGCCCGTAACATTAACGGAAATGTGAATATTTTGACAGTGGAATCTTTATTCAACCTGCGACCTGTGCCGAGTAATCGCAATTGTTCGTCGGGTACCGATGAACGTGTAGGTGCATAAGCGGAGCGGCGCGGCGCTGACCAGGACGTGACGAGAGAGATGTGTGAATAATTAATGCAATTGCTTCGACAGAGATGAGTTCGCCGCGGAACACTTGTCACCTGAGACGACCTTCTGACGCCGCGGCACAAGTTAAGGGGTCCTTCTCTTTCCGCTGGTCGGCGTTACTCTGTGCCGCACGGATGATCGTCGTTGTCCACTTGTGCAATCATGCTCACTATTCAACCGCGTCTTGCGCACACCCGCTGCCATGAAAACAAGAGGATTTTAAAAGTTGAAATTTTTAACACATGGACCTGTTCAGAGAGCCGATATGCATCAACATGCCAAATTTTGTGCCTATCGGTCGAACTTTTGCGGAGATATGGCCAATTTTCGATTTGTATTACGTGTATTTGGACCACCCACGAAGAGCATTTGTTGGTCTTTGTTACTGTGCAAAATTTGGTTGGAATGGGTGCAGTAGTTTCGATAATATGCCAGTTTTAATGTTTTGCGAGTTTGGCTTGAAAATGCCTACTCACGCCCCTTTTTTGGTGGCTTTTGGGGAATTTGACCCCCTAGATGGAACACAACATCAACCAATCTCCCAAAAGTTCAATCTACGGATCATAGCGGTTCCAGCGGCATATTACTTATGCTGGTGTCTATAGTAGTTCCCGAGAAACTGCCCGGACAATAAAGGTGTAACAAAGAGAAACAAAAGAAGAAGAAGATGATGATGATGATTAATTTTTGGGCGTTTTTGACGTCTTTTTACAATAACCCCGGCATGACTATTTGCAACTGTTTTGACGTCTATGTGTTTATTCTGTGGAGGTCACCATACTGATACCGGTACTAATATTTGATCCATTCTGTCTTTCCTTGTTTCTCAAGGGGTCGCCAAAATTCAGACCTAATCACTATACTTAAGACTAGTGCTGGTAGCATCTCTTTTAATTCTGGGCTACGATGCTTCCGCATCGTCTAATGGGCAACTGTCTTACGTGATCAAGACTCTCAAACAGTTGTATAACCATGCCTATTTATTGGTGTTGTTATCAATTTATAGCAGCACTGCTGTTACTGATTTTACATAAAAAAACAGACGAACGTACCAGTAGTGAGAGCATGTAAAACAGATCCGGATCTCGCCTACCTCTTGCGGCGGAACGTCGAAAGAGACCGTTCTTAGGTCGACTTTTGTATATGAGTCTGTGCACGGAATGATGAAGAAAAGTCCTGCGAAAACACGTCGCATTGTCGTCATCGGAGAACTGCAGTATATCTCGTTAAATTATGATTTTCGTTGACGTAAAATTCAAAGTATGTAGCTATTTTTAGCCGATCGTGGTAACCGCGGTTCGGTTTATGCTATGGGTTAAGTAAGTAAGTAAGTAAGTAAGTAAACAAGAAGCTCAGGTTGCGTGTTCGTCTGTGTGTAACGTTGGTGTATTGTGGCTAAACGCCTAAACTGCTCGAGCTGGCTTTTGTGTTTAGGATTCCTACATATAGGACTGCTATTTTGTATTTAGATGGCGTAATGGGAATCCAGAAACGCCCACGGTAACATGCCCCGCATTAAAAGCCACGCATCCTATATACAGTGTGTCTCAAAAAACGATACACTCGACTTTTGATCATAACTTCGGCAAATCTAGACCGATTTTCAAAATTCTATCACTGTCATATTCCAGAGGAAGTTTTGTACACAACTGTCATAAAGATTCTTTACATCACCTGAAGTATGTTTCTACACTACCTTGTGAAACATGAAAATAACAACTGCTACCGATTACAATGTCGTATTGCACGTGAGACCTCCAAATTACTATTGCAACATATGAGGCAACTTTAACAGCTCATATATGAATATTATGACTACAAAATCTGGAAAAGGATGTAGCGGTGTTCAGAAAAGGATCCGTGATGTCAGCGAACTGAAGCAGTGGATGATTGACGTATAACATTCGCTGCAGCAGACAGTTATTGATGAAGCTCGCATCAGTGAATGGCGTAAACATCTGCCAGCTTGTGTTTGTATCAAAGATGTACTTTTTCGTCACTTGCTTTAACTTTCAGACTATGTATCAGGTAGCTGGACTGCAGTAGTTATTAATTACAAACACTACTGTCAGCTTCTGACAATGATGAAGTCATTTGTTGCATAGACTTCACGGAGTTTGTCGTCAAATCATATTCCCATCATTCTTGCATTATCTGCATTCTGTGCTTTCACATATTGCATACAAATTAAGTAAATCATTGCTATTATATTTTTATAGCGTTCATCATCTAAATATTGTTAACTTTTGTTAATTTTCAAGCAAAAACGATTAATTTTGACGGTATCAGTAAGCGTTCAGCCGTTATTTGATTTTTTGAATTTCGCAAGGTAGTGTAGTAACAGTTAAGGTGAAATGGAAGACCCTGTAATAGTTACATAAAGTTTCCTTGAATCTATCAGTGAAGTTATGATCAAAAAGCAAGTGTATTGTTGTTGAGACAGTGTAGAAATGGCAAACAAATCTTCGTCCGTCAAATCATCATATGAAAATAGTGGGGTGGGAAAAGTGCCGTCGTTTAGCCACACATCCCTGAAACAGTAACGAAAAATCGAAAATAAGACAGTTGGCGTGGCTATATAGATAGTTGACGGGCTACGGTCGGTTATGCCCAGCTCGCTGAGTTACTGTTTACTTCAATAAGTAAATAACAACCTGGTCCTTTGGCGTCATGTTCCAGCAGTCTGCCAAGACGAAATATAACCGCCCTCTCGTACTCTTGAACAACCTGCGTCAAACAGAACCCACATAACAGCGGAACAGGTAAATGTAGAGTTACTGAACATGTACAAATAAATATAATTATATGAAACCGTATATAGTGTTTTGCAAAACACGAAGTACACGTAAAACGGAAAAGCGAAGTTCAGAACTTCAGTTAAGCCTACGTCGTTGTGCGGGAAAACCTAGGCCCATGTAGACTTATTTACTCTTCGCCGGTAACGATACAGTGTCAGTTTTAATGAGGCCTACGTGGCGGGGGTATGGCGCACTTCACTGAGTGCTGTCCAATGTCCATTATTTTCATTGCATTCGAGGTTCTGTCCTGCAGCGGTTTGTGTCTTATTAGAATCGTCATTAATGAGAACCGATGGCCTGCATGGTTTGACGTGATACTCCCTAAGGGATATGTACCGCATCCAACGATCGTTAGACAGCATCGCAGTTGCGTTAATGAAACACCATGACATGTCTATTTTGGTATACGCAGACTTTACTATAAATGATAAAAAAACTAACCAGTTTACAACCAAGTGTAAGGGCGACAGAGTCATAGCTCTAAAACCGCAAATGTCACTTTGGTAGGTAGGACTCCACCTAGACCGTTAATCACGTCCTTACCAGTGAAGTCATGTAGCATTTGATTGATGGATCTGATCTCTAATGGTATTGCTGAAATGGCTATTTATTCCGTGCTGCAGTCACATTCGCAGTGAGTTGTGATTTTCCACATGAGCTAATGTCCTGTCGTAAGGACGATTGTGAACCATTCCACACACGAGGAACAGCCACACCAAAGCTTCTGTCGCTGAAACTTTGACTGTGTAGGCCTACGCTGAACGACGCGTGTCCTGTCAAGATGCCAACTGCAGCATCATATGCAGGTGCCTGGCCAGACAACGACTGGGGCACCAGGCCTTGACCAGGCATACCAGCGTGTTTTGTCCTTGTACTCATCTCGTCGCCGGACAGGAAGTCAGTGCAACTGGTGCAGCACGGACGTGATGTGGTCGCACAGGGCTCCCGGGATGAGACGTGCGGCCGCGTTCTGAGCCGAATGTAAATACGATACGATATATTTACGTGCGCTCAAAAGCTGACAAAAAGGCCAGCTTAGTATAGCGCAAGGCACAGAAACAAAAAATTAAAAGAAAACTAAAAACAAAAACCGATTAGCTCAAAAGAAACGGTGCAGGAAAAATGTCCGTGAAGGCAGTCCGGAAGGAAGAAGTGGAACTACGGGGGATAGGATTTAGGATTTGTCAGACGCGCCGTACAGCAATGAACTGCAGTAGTCCAGACTGCAAGAAATGAACGCCTGCACTATGTTTCAGCGTCTTCTCCTGTCGCTGACCTTACAGAAGGATGCAGTTGTCGAAGTTGGACGAATCCAGATCGACAGAACGCAGCGACGTGTTTTGATAGTGATAGCTGAATGTCGATTGATGACGCCGACGTCACGTCACGTGCAGATTCAGCGACTAAGGCCAGAATGTCATCGATGACTTGCCAGCTAGAACTGAACCACATGACTCGAGTCTTGATTGGATTGAGTCGCAACCCGCTGGCACGCTTCCATCATTATGTCGCTTACGCAAATAGCAAATCTATGTATACGGCGGATGCAGTGTCGCTGATACTGGCGCTGAGGGTGTCGTCGGCATGGTGTCGGTACATATCGTGCCGTGCGACCGCCTGACCAACTTCAACAGTAGATACACGAAAGGCACCCTCATTAGCGATGACATTGTCATCATACCTTAAATCATCCTAGAAAATGGCAATGCTACAACATGAAAACATTGGTATCTAAGTCTAAGATACAAACTTTTTTTAAAGCTATCAGATCAGCAACATTTTGACCAAAAGTATCAGCACTCAGTACATTATTTTCGTTCCACCGTGTAAACGGTCTGGACATGTGCTATGAGTATGAACGGTAAGTCTGACTGTGATATTGTATTATGGCATTTGTGGCTAACTGCTGAGCCCATAGAGCTCCCGTTTAAAGTAATAACTGTTGTCCACCCCATATGCATTGTGTTAAAGGGCTCTCTAAACCACCAAGGTAGAGGAAATTTAAAGCAGTAGTCATAAGTCGTTTGTTCTTCAACTGGTCAAAATTTATGATCACCGACGGATCGAATTTAGTATCCAGCTGAGTAACAGGCCTTACACAGTATAGTGCGGAAGGTCTGTTAGGTTTGTAAGCTAGTCTTGTCGTTCTAACAATCTGCTGAGCCACAGTCAGCTATCTCAGCAATGCTGAGTTCCAGTGAGGTATCACAAAGTTATACCGAGAGTCGCAAATCACTACGTACAGTCGGTGGCATTTCCCCATGCATGGAGCTCAGAGGTTTGACTGGGGAAAAGCATACGACAAATGAATGCGATGACACAAGAGCCCGGCCGTCACAACCACTTTTACTGCAGAGTTACGTCAGCGTACTCTGGTTGCCAGCGAACTACTATTTCTGTCGTCCGCAGTCGAGTCATTTATCCATCCAGCTGCTCTCGCCGTCTACAAGCGCGATAAAAACGTTATTGAAAGCTCGACTAATGTCTAGTGGCCAACTGAATAAATGAAAGAGGAAATTAAACAATCCATCTGCATGTACATGAAGATCTTAATATATAGCGCCATCTATGTTGTTGATGATGAAGATTGATGCTATTAATCGCCTCGGCGATAAAGTTTTCTAAGCACTCGCCATTATAGGTCGTTTTGTAAGTTTTCTTTTTAGGCCGCATCGCAACAATAGCTAGATGCGGCCTATTGCTACAAACGGAGTAGTGTGGTCTGTCTGTGTGTCTGTTTGTGTGTCTGTCTGTCTGCAAAACGTATGAACCGATC
>Ga0209363_1000563_pt1 | contig 14956 bp, 7 predicted proteins | sample WorMetexBAHAMAS3_FD_187385 | JGI IMG/M metagenome (GOLD analysis project Ga0209363, IMG submission 187385) | Marine gutless worms symbiont microbial communities from Max Planck institute for Marine Microbiology, Germany - Inanidrilus exumae... | ecosystem: Host-associated > Annelida > Digestive... | reverse complement strand
AAACGTCTTAATTCCAATGATTCCAAGCGAAGTAAAGACAATCGTTCTCTGTATGTTAAACTATTCATATCAGGTAATTTCTTGGTAAAAGCTCGTTGGCAAAGACATAAAACAAAAGCCAGGTTTAGTGTCTTTTTACGACCTCCGGCCTGGAAACAAAGCGAGCCTATTCTTACAACCCTGGAGGCTGGAGCCCACATGAGGCGTAACATCGTAAACTGTATCAGAGGCCATTTCATCAACTTTATTATACAATACACCGTGTCCGGAAAAAAACTACCACTGTACTTTAGTCCATAACTTTGCCGAATGCTGACCGATTTCCAAAATTCTTTCACAAAAACACCCAGCAGTGAACTTGTCAGATCCTTTCCACTCGTAAGCACATCTCTACACTGCCATTTGAAATTTTTAGGCGCAAAAAATTATCGTGCTCCGGAACTAAGTGAAGACTCAGACTCAGATATTCGAAACGTTACTAAACATATTTATCCAGTGACATTTGCATCGTTTGGTTCACTAATGAAAAAATATTCTCAGTAGCCAGACCGAATGCCACAGAATGACCGATCGTATTCATCAATAAGGGGGAAAATCTTGCTACTTAATTTTTTTTATATATTTCCTTAAAATTAACAGCAGCCAATTCATCCGGCCAATAATATTCTGGCGCCACCGTATAATTTATCATCCTAGGCGTCGGACAGAGTGCCACGCCCTTCCCTGCCTCAGCAGCCTATACGCGACACGCGGGAAAGTTAGAACATCGGTCGCTGCGGCGGCGGATGCGGAAAACTAGCGATCGAGGATTCGTACGCGGGTAGCGAAACTGGACAATCGATTTCCTGTAGTACTGTCGAAGGACTATAACTCTAGCGGTGTATGATATATAATAAAGTTTGCCTAACAATTAATAAAGTGAGTCGACGCGTTCGAATTACTATCAATTTCCCTTACATGTGTGGCCAAGCCTGTCACACATCTGTAGCAACCGCAGAGAAAGACGTCACCGTCACGACAAAACGCTCGACTTGACAGTTGACACCACTCGTGGCTGCGTGAGATTCAATGGACAAACACTGTTAGATATCTGGGTGTATACCTTGTATCAGCCAAAACGTTTATATGTGCAATAAACAATGCCAAGAAATCGTTTTACCGATCGTTTACTACAGGTGTCAGGTTACACCTGTGTAAATGGCTTGCACACTCCCGCCACGACGTCATGCGGAAAATGTCACAGCATCGCAATAAATACTCAGTGTATCCAATTTGTCTATCCCACAAAGAACATCGGCGGGAGGCTCCCACATTCTACATCTCTTGCCCCCTCTTAGATAAGTCCTGATTACCTAATGACAACAACTACTATTACCGTAGTTTAATTTTATTTTGTTGATTTTGTCGTAATTTTTGGGGTTCCCATTACAAAAATGATAGTGACGACTCGTGGAAAAACCCAAAATTAGACTACTGACAACGACCTAGCAATGTGAGAACGAGGCGACGAATGTGTTGTGGCGGAGCAGCTATCCGAGTGACGGGAAGCGAGTACGTGCCTCGCGGAAGTCCGATCCAGCTCGTCTGCAACGCGACGGCGCTTGGCGACCATCGTCCGCTGGACGTGGACTGGTACAAGGACGGGCGTCTGATCGTGTCGGACGCGCAGTCCGGCCTCATCGTCACCAAGAGGACCGAGCGGTCGACGCTGGTCAGCGTGCTGGCGGTGCGGCACAGCAGGATGACCGACGCCGGACTGTACACGTGTCGCAGTTCGGACAACGATGTCGCCAGCGTCGTCGTACACGTGGTCACCGGTCAGTCCGCTCGACTAGATATCAACAGGTGGTCAAAGGATTTCGACGAGAGGCCGCATCGCAGAACGGGCAGATTTTTCGCGGGAAAACGTTAACGCGACACCGGCCAATCGGGAGCAATGCTGCAGTTGGCTGCAGCAGTCACGCTGATGCAGTTATTGATTTTTTTGCTGCGTACACCGCAGCAGTGACTCACGGTGCTTTTCAGTGCGATGAACGACCCCCCAAAATTGCCACGGGTCTTTGGGGGATCTGGGCCCTGTCTAATATAAATTGTTCCTTGGGCCCACTCAAGTCAACCAATTAAACGGCATCTCGATCTGCTTATTCGTTTGGCAGAGATCACAAACGTGACAGACAGACAGACACACATACACACAGACAGACGACACTACTCCGTCTGTAGCAATAGACCGCATCTAGCTATTGCTGCGGTGCGGCCTAAAGTACTACAATAAGCTTCCAACAGACATCGTCCAATTTGTGGCGGCAAATCGCATGTACTTCCGCCTAGGAGTAAAAAGGCATGAAAAACGGTCGAAGATATGCGAGTCAAAGAAATTAATGTCTCTGCTGTTACGTGCAACTTCGTCAGTTATGATGCGACTTTCCTTGCGCTTTACGCGTTGAATTCATAAGTAAATTTACTGTTCAGTGACATGTATATACATTTGCCCACCTCAGCGCACGTCTATACAACTTTCTGCCTCTATAGTCTAAAGTAGTAAGCGAGAAACCACTCCATGAGCACTCCGTCAGTGCGTCGGTCCATCTAGGAGGCATCTACCTGCATACGTGCCAACACAGATCTCAATCAGTCAGCGGTCTGTCAAAAATATAAAAGATAGCTTCGGTGTTGAGAATTTCTGCATAAATTTTGGTATTTGACATTTTGCAATCAATAACAAGAAGCTCTGCTACTGCAGAGGGACCGCAGCAGAAAACTAGAGTCCCTGAGCGATCGTACGGCGTTGTTTGCGTGATCCTAGATATAGCCGTCTTCTTAGAACACCGACTTGTGACGGACGAACGGCCGGACAGACAGACAGACACACTATGACACTAGCCTAGCGTCGCGCGGTAAAAACTGAAGCGAAGCCAGTTTAAAAATATTTTTGCGATTTTATTAAGAAAACTAATATGTGTAGTGTACGGTCTGGCACAGTAAACTTCATTAAGACAATATGCGTCATTGTGCCAAATGATTATCAGTTGAACCGTTGCTCTATATAGCGATTTATTGATTTTTTTAAATGGCGGCCGTCCGCCACCTTGAACTTGTTGTATGCTTTTTGGACGACCCACGAAGAGTATTTGATGGTCTTTATTACTGTGCTTACTTTGGTTGGAATTGACGCAGTAGTTTCGATAATATAAGTGTTTTAATATTTTGCTTGAAAATGCCTGTTCAGATTGCTTGTTAGAACAGTTAGATAGAATCTTAAGGATTTCAGAGTCACGCCTATGTTCCAAGTATCACCGAAATCCATTCGTTGTTTTGGAGCCACAGGTGGTCGAAATTTGGCCATTTGCATTACAGTTGCTATTGGTTTGTACACCAGCTAGTACTATAGCGTACAAGCCTGCCTGCTAAGTTTATATACTTTTCGTTGCAGCTCAGTTGAGTCCATATTCTGTCAATCCCTCCGTAGGTCTCTCTGTCTAACTGGACGTTAGTCGATGCTACGGCATCGTAAGACGTTTATAATTAAAAATTTAATAATATTGCATCATACTTTTACAAGTTTAGCTTTTTACATGGTGTCTGTTTGTGTGTTGTTCATGTGCTACGGAATCACCATCACTAGCGCCCGTCGGAAAGCGAGGTTAGCTTATCGCAAATATTTCAGTGCAGACTCGAACATCTCTTAAGCGTTGTTTGTATTTAACACGTATTTAAACTGACTCCTGACGTAATGCCTTATCTTCTGATACTGTCGAGATAGTTGCTTTGATCAGATCAGAGTGTTTCGTTAAAAAGCAACGAGTGGACTCTGTCTTGCACTGTTTCTGAGACATAGAAAGACGGTTGAAAATCGCCAAAATTTGAATCTACCCCACCTCTATTTGGCGCACCCGTAGGGGGAGGCGCCGTTTGAATTTCGCTGAGATTTTTGGCTTCAGAAACTAAGAGTCTCTGGGCTATCGTACGGCGTTTTTGCGTGATTCTACGTTTAGCCGTTTTAGTACAGTGCCGGCTTCTGTCAGACAGACAGACGGACGGACAGACACACGACGACAGCATATACCGCGCTAGCATAATCTTATCATCGCGCGGTAAACAACGGTGCAAGATAGGGACATGTTTACTATGGAATGCAAATAAGAACTCGTATGTGCTTTATGGAATGAAGATATTACCTTGAATGACCCTTAACTACCCCAAACCATCCCATTTTCGACATTTTGTACCGCCTAGCATATCTTGGTAGTGGGTGGAGTAAAAGACTTCAAAATTGGTAGATGGGCCTTTGATCGTAGCAAGTGCTAGCCCACGGATGGCAAACTGTCCCTGAAAGGGGCGTGGTCAGATCACGTAAACCATTTAAATTTTGGTGGGCATTAACCATATCCCTGGAACGGCTGTAGCTAGAATGGGCAAATTTTGTACGCAGGTACGCAGGTAGGTTACGTCAAGTTTCAGTATACGTATAACAAAATTTAATCACCCTTAAAAAGAGCGTGATCAGAATTTATTTGCCAAGTAAACGACAACAACAATCATCTGTTACAACAACTATACAGTGGCAGGCTGCCAGAGAAGTCATACGCTCATCACGTGACCCACTTAAAATTTTTGGGAGCCGATGATATCTCTGCTAAAGCTAGAATCGTTACATTTTGCACACAGGTAGACTGTATTAAATATTAGTCTATGAATAATAAATTGCCCTCTAAAGGGGCGTTGTCAGGGACACATGATCTATTTTTTGCTGCCCGTAATCATACGTCCGGAACGGCTGAGGCAAGAGTCGCCGAATTTTGTATGCAAGTAGGATACATCAACTGCTAGCCTTGGGATGACATACTACCTCCTAATGGGCGTGGTCAGGATCATGTGACCCGCTTTTTAATTTTGCCCCCCCCCCCATTTAGAGTTGGTGAAGCTAGGCCCTTCAAATCTCGTGTGCTGATTGATACACAGGAGTACTGGTGCACGCATGATATATTACTCCCAAATCGGTTGCGTTGAGTCACGTGACCTCTTTAAATTTTGGGAAATAAGTGATAATATCTCCTAAACGGTATAAGAAAATAATAATTGCCATGGAAGTATAATAGAAAATCGTAAGTGGTTTATTGAGTGGCAGCAATACTAATGCCCTTGAATGACCTTGAAGGTCACTTTTGTTGTTTGACACCTTTATAACTCCCATAGCTCGTAAAAATAGCACGAATTTACTGACGTAATGCATCGCGCGGTCCCTATACGGTAGCTGAGCTTCTTGTCTCCATCATCCGTCGTTAATATTAAGCCGTGCCTGTGCTGGTAGACTGCAGCGTTGTCACGTAGTAAACTCCGATGGACGGATGAATGCTGCTGCTGCTGCTGCAGGCACTGCCGTTGCTAAGATGTGGTCGTCGGACGCTAAGCGGCTTTCGTCGACGCGCAGCCTGTCTCACGTCGTCGTCTGCGTTATCGGCGCCTTGCACCGTGGTCGACATCGACTGCCGATGCTGATGACGACGATGACGATGATGCTGACGTCATCGTGACGTCATCCGGCAATTACGTCATTACCGATCCGATTAGCAGGGAATGTCGAATAATTTGGCAACGTATAATATACAAGAAATTGTCAATAATTGACCGGATACACAAAGGGCTAATTCTCATATTAATTTACTCAGGTGAGCGGAATTTTCCCATTTTTAGTTTCGACGCCAGTTGGTTACCTGTGGTTATTTTATGTATAGATATATGTATACAGCGGGCGGAGTCAAAATTTTACATTTTTGTCGTCAATAAAAATAACTAAGCATGTAGCGACATTTTCAAACAATATTCTGCTGTAAATAGTAGGCTACAGTGAAATGCGTCACACTTTCCCAAATAACTTATTATTATTAAAACCCTAACCATTAATTTAGACGAGTATGTGAGACGGTAAAGGCTTTCCGTGCTCGTTACCGATCGTTGGGCCCGGAGCTGATCCCGTTGTACAGGCAGTCAGCCCGCAGGTGGCTATAAGTCATCCACCCGGCGGACGAGGCGGTAGGCTGCCATTACTTTTCGCCAAACTTGCGGTAACCATCCCAGCCGCAAAGCATCACCGCCCTTGGCCGGTACCACGTTATACTGCTCGGTGACAGAGGTACATAGGTGTGAACAACTTGCCCAAGGTTGTTACGCAGCTTTTCCCAAAGTAGGACTTGAACCCACGAATGTTGATCGCAAGTCCAACGCTCTACCTGTTGCGACACCGCGCCACTTGCCGCGTATGTAGCTAGGAGTTTTCAGAAAGCTCGAGTACTGGAAAGTTTCGGTCTGGAACAGATAACTAAATATTTATTACAAGGCCTGCTTTGGTATTAAGCCCCCATTACAGGGTAATAATGCTAAGGCCTCACAATAAATATCCATTTACCCATGTCGCCCTCTGGCTATGGGCGGCGAATATGTTCTTGACCAGCTTGACATGGTTATCAATACAAGAAAAGTTGTTGCTATACGCATTGGTCAGAGACATAACATTTCATGCACTCCGTTGAATGTATTATCAGGCGATTTAATATCATGGGCAGACGAACTGCGATATATTGGTGTAATTGTTTTGCGTTTTCGTGTGTTTAAATGCTCGCTTAGTCATGCGAGGAAATTATTTTATCGCTCAGCGAACGCAATTGTTGGTGAAATAGGGCGAAGTGCATCAGAATTGGTTGTTTTGCAACTTATAATCAGTAAATGTATCCCGGTTATTCTATATGGCTTGGAAGCTTGTTCATTAACGAAATCCGATTTGCCGTCTAGGACTTTGTGATAACCGCTTTTTATAAAATTATTTAAGACAAATAATATTGGTCATGTCAAATACCGTCAACACGGTTTTTGTTTTGATATGCCGAGTGATCTATGGCAGAAGCGAGTTGAAGCCTTTGAAAGCAAATTAAATGAAATGTGAATACCATAGTTAAGTTATTTTTTGTTTGCTTCTTTATTTGCTTGTTTGCTTGATTGTGTATTTGTTTTTGTGTGCTACTGCTACCATTTAATTGGTGAAATAAAGATATATATTAATCGCGCAAATGGGAAAGTGTTGCGCAATTTAAAGAACTGTTCGTAAAGCCCGCGACACACGAGTCAAAAATGACAGCCGATACTGTTAAAGTCGGCCGTTAATTTTGGCTCGTCTGTCGCCGTCTTAACATTGACGTTAATTCGTTAAGCGACCATTACAGTCATGATTGTGTCACTTCATATCTGCGTTTTACTTCAAAACTGAATCTTGAACCCATCGTTCAATGCTGCATCTAGGCTCAGCTTACAAGTGCTCTGTCAAATGATTTTGAACCAGTTGGTTGCTCTTCGTCGTTAATTTTATCACGGTTAATTAAGTGGGTGTATAGATTTCTGATTCGTTTTGTACATAGTTTCATTGGCTTATATTAGGCAACTGAAAATACTTGTAAACGTATAATGTATAACTTCTAACAATAAGTTCTTAACTTGACATTCAGCAGTACTAACAATATGATAAGAATCAATAATACAATGTGATAGGCCTATTTCTAGCATACACACCAATGCCGTCTACATCACTTGTTAGTGGTAAATTATAATAAAAAGCATAGCCTAGAAACAGATTCTTAAAATGTACAATTTTGTAGTCCATACCTCAGACAAATCAATACATCAAAGTAATGATTTATAGTACTAATAATCTGTTGCAGTTTTTCGATATTTTTATTTAAACTACGTTTATTCATGTAAAACAAACTAAAATTAATCTTACTGCCATCTTTGTTGATTTTGTCATTAAAGCTATCTGGAGAGTAGTAATCAAAGTTTAAATTATCAAATAGATTACTATTATGCCTTTTTTGACATCATCATGGAAACTAGTATTGTCAATCAATTTTAGTCTTAATAGGAATTTCAAAATCACACCGCAGTTTTGCTGTTGGCACCGAATGATATGGTAACTGATTTAACCATGAAACATTCTCCTTCGCCATTGTAAGATATCACGTGACTGCACTGAGCTACATCGCTCGCAACATGTGCGGCGATAATTACGATGTCGGTTCACCTGCAACATGTGAAAATAATAATTGTTACTACCTGTCTAATTATCTACCTGTTCACAATGACATATACGTACATGTAGTTTACGTACGTCGCACGACCACAGCGTCCCGTCAGTATATTCGGCGTTTTTAAACATGCAACGAGAAACACAATGTCCAGAAAAGGTGGTAACCGTAAACATCTAGCTATAAACCTCCACCAGATTAAACTTGTACTATCTTACTTGCACGAAGTCGCATCTATTTGCGTCACAGGCGCTAAATTTCATACGAGCGGCCATCTTGAAAAATTAAAAACCGCCATATCTCCGCAATGGTTCGACCTATCTGCACAACATGTGGCATGGTGACGCATTTTGACCCTCCTAAGGGTATGGGCAGTTAAAATTTCCAAATTTTAAAAATCCAAGATGGCGGACGGCCACCATCTTGAAAATCGAAAAACGGCCATACTTCCGCAACGGTTTGACCGATCTGCACAAAATTTGGCACGGTGTCGCATTTTGACCCTCCGAAGGGTATGGGCTCAGGGATTCACCGCCAACGAGTGCGTTAAAAAGAGGTGCCACCCCCATCGATTGGTACTAAAATGTTTGATCTGCCGTTAAACTGCGTTATTTCACTGAATTCAGCCGCTAATGAACTGGAGTAATCGTTGGCTATGAAACACTTTCAGCACAAAGCACATAAAATTTCTATGACCAGGGACAAAAAACTAGGATCGGTCGGGTTACCAGAAACATCAATAATTTTTTACACCAAACCAACAGTGGAGTTTGCATTGTTAACTTGTTGGACAAAAAAACAGCAAAAATTAATAATAACAAAAACTGATCATCAGTTTAACACTTAAGTGTAAGGATCTAGTTATTTATCACACGTAGGAAACAGCAAAAATCGTTTTGTTATGACCATTGTGATGTGAATCTGTGTACACCCTTACAAGGCAACTCACTTTAATGTCCCATCAATTTTCGAGCATTAGGCACAGCTCATATTATCTATATCGTGACGGAATTTACTTAGACTATCCAGCTGACGAACCTGTTGTTTCCACTGTGATTTCTCTGTCTTCTTTGTATTAGCGTAAACACAATTTTCCGTAATCTGTAGGATGGGTTTCCAGGACTCATGGTGGGCCATGTCTACGTCAAGTTTGGTGATCCTAGCTGCATCAGTTTTTGAGATACCGTGTGGAAAATCAGACAGACAGACAAACACACAAACGCAGCTGAACACCCTACCCATGCGTCTTCCGTCAGCGTGGGTTATAATTCGACACACAAGCACGGTTAAGTTGGAAATGGTATTCGCAATCAGTATACAATGTAGTTCACCTTCAGAGATTGACACGTGCCCGCCCGTCAATCACTAGCCGCCAGATGTGTCAATCCGCCAGGCAGCGCCCACTGTCCGCAGGTAATTATGCAGGTGTCCTGTATGACACACCTGGCGACACTGACTGCTGCTGAAGCCAACACGTGTCCACTGCTGATACAGAACTGCTGACCTGAAGCGGACATGATGACGACACCACGCAGAGCTTTCTCGCCGATATTTCTCCTTGTCTGCTTTCTTACGATGCTACTAACGCCAGGTGAGTTTTGACCCAGTTTCACCACGCAATTTTTGCAACCGATCTATTCGAAGTGTAAAGTAAGTAGAATAAAAATGACCTATGAAATACAATAATGATGGGCCTAGACGTAACGTGTGACTGCAATATTACATGAACTGAATATTTCAGAGATGAACATTGTAATCGAAAATTGTAGGATAAAAACGCTCTTTCCAACGGTTATCACGCTAAAAAGCAGCCGTTCTGTTGTGTGTTTTTGTGCTGCTAGGCCACATCGCCTGCACGCAGTGTATAAAATGCGGCCTGTTGCTACAGATGTCGCACGTGGTCTGTGTGTCTGTTTGTATGTCTGTGTGTTGGACAAACGAATGTGCTGTGCAAAGATGGTTAAACTGATCGAGATGCCGTTTGGAGGTGGTGACTCATGTGGGCACAAGGAATCGAAATGTATTAGATGGGGTCTACATCGGATGAATCCATTCGCAGACGCGAGGGGAGACAAGTCGGCGATGCGGCCTTTTGCCAAATTAATTATCTGGACACTTGTTTCTGTCGCGTTGCAAGTGAGTTCTGTCAGTTGGTCAGTAAACGAATATGATGACGATGATGATGATGATGATGATGATGATGTATAACAGCCAGCAGTGAGATGTCGTCGACGGAGCGCTACCGGACGGCGGGCGAGTGTGCCAGCGACGGCGGAGCCACGCCGCGCGTGTCGCTGCAGTGTCCGCCGGGACACATGATCCACGTTCGACGCTCCTTCCACGGCGCTCGCGCTCCGACCGGCAAGCGCTGCGGCGGCGGCGGCGGCCACCAGTCCAACTGCACGTTCTGTCCGGGAGACTGCATTGACGAGACGGCCGGTGTCGTCTACGACTGGACGGCGTGCACGGGCCGCCAGGCGTGCTCCAGGACCGTCCTCCAGTCGCTGATGCCGCACTGCAGCCACGCACAGCAACCGGCCGGAACCGACGCGCCGGCAGAGACATCTGGCGACTTGGAAACGAACGAGATCGTCGATCACAGCGCCGCCTGGGAACACTTCAGCGACTACATCAACGTCGACTACGACTGCATTAATAGTACGAACGAATATCCCCGTTCAGCGCTGTACATGTATACTGTGAAGTATTCACCGGTATAAATGTTAACAATAATTAACCCCCATCGCTTTTTTACCCCTCCCCCCCCGGCCTGCTTGTGGCATGTGGAAGGGCTAACGGCTATAAGATGTGCCGATGTTACTTTCTTAATTTTTAAACTGTATCCTTGGAGACCAGTTATCTCAAAATGTACTGGACCGATGTTCACCAAATTTTCAGATTGGGTACGTATATGGGTGGGCATCATCGGTCCGATCTTTTTTTGCGATCGCTCGACGGACGTTGCTATGGTAACAAAAGCGAAAAGTGGCATACCCCACCTTCAGTCTGTGCGCTGGCATTCCACGACGGATGGGAGAATCGCAACACGGATGCGCGCGTTAACATCGCCCATGACCCATCTAAGTTTGATTTTTAAAAACTCGGTGAACTTTAGTCCAGTAACCTGTGCGTTTTGCAGGCGCGTTTGCGCCGGGCGGGCCACACGCTGAGCTCTGCCACGCATTTATAGTTCTCTTGTTTGTCGACCAAGATTCCTTTTTCTTCACAAGTGCATTACGGTACAAAACATAACGAGTAAACGACGAACAACACGACGGTTGCGGTGCTACAGGAAGTGAGATAACGGAACTGTGCGACGAGAGTTCTCGGCGGGTTCGGTCCGGTCACCTCGTGACACCGCGCTACCCGGGCGTCTACCCGGCCAGCATGAACTGCATGTGCCGCCTCCAGGTCGACCGACCCGCAACCAGACTTAGACTCGTCTTCTACGACCTCACGCTGGAGACCAAGAACGGACGATGTCAGGCGGACTGGGTCATGCTCAGACAAAAAGGTACATCGATTAATTTTACCAGGGACGTTAATCGCCCTTGGATGTACTACGCCGCGAGCCCTCTCCTCGCCATCTAGGGGCCGTTTATATAAATTGTGATTGTAACGCTCAGATGGGGTGTGGTTTACAATTTGTTATATGCGTTATGTAAGACAGTGGCAGTTTTTGTTGATTATACTACATAACGCTTCTTAATAACTTGTGGCACTGGTCAACATTGGCAGTAATTGCACTGACTAATATTTTTTGTGTTTTCCGGTTTGTTTTAGTATGGCATTTTTACAATGTTTTCAGATCTTCGACAGAGTCGACTTAATATAGCCGGTCTAAAATGTTCGTCCGTCCATGCATACGTACCTACGTACGTATTATAAGGTACGTACGTGCGTGCGTACGTACGTACGTGCGTACGTCCGTTCGTCCACGAAACGTTTCTTCGATTTCAATGAAATTTGGCATGTAGGTAGAGGTCAACGAGTGACGCATGACAGTATGCAGTATGATCCGATCCAATTAAGGTCAAGGTCAAGGTCATGAGCACTTTAAAGTTGAAATCCTGCCATTTTCAACAGCTATATCCTCCGCCATTTACAATGGGAGCTGGCAACTGACCACAAATTCTTAAACTAGGGCACAGTATCTAAATTTGATCAGGCCGGATATTTGATATTCAGTTTAGTTTGTGACACGTCACTTTGAAGTTGACACAAACGTCAGTTTCGAAGAGTCGACCGTCAGTCGCTGTACGGGGCTATTTTTTACAGATCTGATTGCATGATGTTTCCACTGACCACCATTTTGCGTGAAAACCAGATTAACGAGAGAGGGGTTAAACCAGTGTTATATAATTTTCAATTGGTCTGTAGTACTGTTATATGACGTACGGGGTGTCAAAAATGACATTTTTGCGTTATATAATATGTGGATTCCCCCTATAGATTTCAACAGCACTTGAGGCTCCCCAGTGTGGCTCGAAGCTATGTCTGGCCGCCCAAGAATTTTTCGTGCATTTTTAACACTCGAGGATGAGATGTCAAGCCTAATAGGAAGTCTTCAGAGAAAGCTCTCAAGCTGAGTCTCATGTCTTTCAAGAGTCACTCATGTCACGTGGCAAGTCACAACTGCACAACATAGACAGCATCACAATACAACGATAAGATGTAGCCAAGCGATTAAAGCTAAGGTGTAATGTTAAAGTAAATAAAAGCATCTACTTTAAGTGAACTATACAGACATATAAACGGATTCAAAATCAAACCTACGTTGAGATAAACACAGCGTTGCTTAGAGCATTAAAGATCAATAATAAATTGGGAAGAATTCGCATAGACCTGAAGGTCAGTGCTTAAAGTAGTTTGAAAAAGCTGGAGGGGGCTCCCTCTCACCACTTACCCCTTTCCCTTATCTCCTCCCTCAGTCTATCACCCCAATCCCCCTGAGCTGGGGCTGAGCTAAGAGCTGGGGGCTGTGCCCCCTCTACCCCGAGCCCCCTTACTCTAAGCCCTGCTGAAGGTTATATCAGCATATTTAGCCAGGAACGTTCTGCCCGTCACATTTAGCATTAACTATAATTGCCAGTGCATCAAAGAAGTAAACTAGAGTTGTGGCGGCTGCTGTAGACGGTCGGCATCGTCACTGTGGCGCCATCTTGCAGGGTACAAAGAGTGTGATGTCACAGGATAACGTCATGGAGGTACAATTTCACTCCGACGAGAACGACAACACGTCGCAGGACTTCCGTCACGCCACGCGGCTGCTCAAGGGAGTCTGGCTTCACTTCACGCCAGGTCAGCTTATTAATCTACACGAATGTTGCGACGATGATCGCCGCAAGTGCTTTGCTACTGCAACCGCTGCGGTAACGGTTGTCGTTTATGAACACGTTTATTCGTCAAACAAGGCAGAGAGACAGACAGATTAGGTACAACAGAGCCACACAATAAAAATAATACAATAATCACGCAGTAACATAGTTCTCAAAAGCCTGCCAGACACTTTTTATAGCTTCAGTTTTAGGCAGTTTATAGCAGCTTTTTTGCTTTCGCTGCAGCAATCCACGCTGCAACGATTGCGACAACTCTTGTCTCTCAGTTTTCAGTCATTGTCGACATACATTAAGGTTGTTGTTATATTCGTGATATAGTTAAGCTATCGCTTTCTTTTTGTTTGCCTTTGCTTTTTGTGCTACTATTTATGGTGAATAAAGCTGAATATAAAGCGGTGGAAGCGATTTTAGTTGCAACGACTGTAGAGATATGGCCGTTTTTTTCGATTTTTTAACATGGCGGCCGTCGGCCATCTTGGATTTTTAAAAGTTGGAAATTATAACTGCTCATACCCTATGGAGGGCCAAAATGCGTTACAGTGCCAAATTGTGTGCAAATCGGTCAAGGCGTTGCGGAGGTATGGCCGTTTTTCGATTTTTCAAGATGACGGCTGTCCGCCATGTTGGATTTATCAAAAATGGCCGACACAGAGGGAGCCCAACTTGGCTCCCTCAAGAAATTGGTAGACGATGGTCATATCTAACTCTGGTCCAAAAATGGTGCTTGTGGAACAATTTGAACAATCACGGTGCTTCGGAAGACTAAGCCCCCTGACTATAGCGCGTTCATTGCAGTACGCACTGCGTGTAGACTATTAGAACACAGCTTTGTACAAGTAAGTAAACTTAGTCCAACTGGAGAAGTCGCACGTATTTGCAATGCGATTACGTGACACCTTATCATGCTGTTTAACGACATGATATTTCATGCAATGATCAGAAATGGTATTAAATTAAGTAAAATGGAACTAAAGTAGCACATAACATAATAACTTCAATTTTTATGAATATGTGTATTCTTTATAAGTTCGAAGAGCCTATTGCATGATAGGCTTATTATGCAATTACTTTAACAGGCCGCGGGAGGTAAAAAGGAAAGGCAATCTCCCTAGGGGTACCTACCTGCAAAACGTATTCGCGTCCGACGTATAGTTTTGCTGCTAAGGGGTGCTGAAAATTTGGGGAAAATTCACCCGAGGTAAAACATTAATAACTTCGGAGCCCCTTGAGCGAATCCCCAAATAACTTTAATGGTTAACCTATCATAATACTGCCAACGATTCTGAAAATTTCGTAAAAATTGCTCAAGGAATATTCCTTACCTTTCAAATCCTACCCCCGTAGTTCCACTTCTTCCCCCCGGACTGCCTCAACGGACTTTTGCCCGGACCGTTTCTTCTGAGCTACTCGGTTTTTGATTTTATTTTTTTCTTATTTTTCGTTTCTGGGCCGTGCGCTAGATTAAGCTGGCCATCTCGTCAGCCTTTGAGCGCACGTTAATTTACCGTATCGTATCGTATCGTATTCTCCTGCGGAGTGTTTATA
>Ga0209363_1000562_pt1 | contig 14964 bp, 8 predicted proteins | sample WorMetexBAHAMAS3_FD_187385 | JGI IMG/M metagenome (GOLD analysis project Ga0209363, IMG submission 187385) | Marine gutless worms symbiont microbial communities from Max Planck institute for Marine Microbiology, Germany - Inanidrilus exumae... | ecosystem: Host-associated > Annelida > Digestive... | reverse complement strand
ATCCAGACCGTCGACGATGCCCACTGCTATCTTCGCTGTCTGTTCATGATCCATCTTTCCGATCCACTTCTTCAGTGAACCATGCTCGGCCTTTTGCATCACGATCCCGAAGTATTCGTTCTCGATCCACGTCGTGCCGAACAGTCGAACCACGTTCGGATGGAGAAGTCCGATGGAAAGATTGGTTTCGTACTTGATCTCCTTGATATGCTCGTCGATGTCGGCATGCGATACGACAACCTTTGCTGCCACGTTACGGTCGCGCCATTTGGCGTCGTAGACCTTGCTGAACAGACCCTCGGCAAACGGTTTCTTTTCCATCTCCATTTCGTCGACTGAGATCTCCGGAAGACGGTCCAGAACGTTTTCGAGCATTTCCAAGCCTTTACCCGCCATTTGTTGACAACTGACTTCTTCTGCAGCCGAACGCGCGAACACCGCCAACTCGCCCCGTAAGGGAAAATGCAATATTCGGCCGAAGCCTAGCTTCGAGCCGAATACTATAAGTATAGGTATAATATGTCAGAGTATCGTATCTCTAACCTGAGAAGTCACATATGCACAGAGAAGTTGCTATGTATTATGCGACACCCACTTCGCGGCAGGCTGCAGCAGCAAATGCAATCAATTAAACAGAGAATAGCGTTCTTCTATTGCAACCTCCACGCGGCTTGTCAATAGCGCATAATGTTCGTATGTTCGGACATGTACACTGTGCCTCAAAAAACCATTCTCACATTTTAGCTGTAACTAGAGCAAACACTGTCTGCATGACTATGCAATTTTTGACAAATATTAGGCAATCAAAAGCTGGTTTACTATCCGCACTTCAATTGACTAATGTTTCTGCACTACCTGGCAAAAAATAAGTAAGGAAATCGCATTTTTATTCAAATGTTGTATTACTGTTTTGCCAGACTTCAACAAGTCGTTTCTTAATGTATTCAATATTATTTACTCATGACTTATATACATGTTGTTTGCAGTTACATGACTCCCTAACTCTCGCAATGAATGGGGTTCAGCTCTTGGTTGTTGACAGCTACAGCTAGCTCAGGATAAATGAAGTTGAGAGTTTTGAGCTGCAGACAACAGTCCGACACGCGCGCTCCTGCCTGAAGCCACGACAGCAACACCGTTTACACGAAACATAGCACTATACAAAACATGCTCGTAGGTTGATGGGGAAATGATAGCAATGAATGAGTCGATTATTGTGCGTTCAATATGGAACGTATATTTATTACATTTTCCGAGCCACCAGCTGCGTTCATCGACGACGTGCAGCATGTTTGTTTGTGACAACCGCTGCTGTTGCTACGCCTGTCACCACGCGATCGCTCGGTCAATAGTGCACCAAACCTTTACCCGCCATATGGGCGGGCGCTACATAGTAGCGTCGATAAAATTAAGTCGATTGTCGCCACAGAACCTTGACATTCCGCTGCTTGCTGTTACGACCCATTATGATCGCCGTTTCTACTGTATCCGCATTGCATTTTGTCCAGGATAGGGTTAATGGTTAGGGTTAACCGGTTAAGGTTAACTGCCGATCGTAGAACGGTGACTGAAATTTCTGCAAGATGTCACGACGGGCATTCTGTCATGCTCAGAACATAGCGGAGCGTATCGCGGGCTTGGGACATTAGACAAAACTTCAACTGACAGTGCATCGCGCGGCCCTCTGCGATAGCTGAGCTTCTTGGTCACAACATCGACGCGTTAGCGCATCAAAGACAAAAACTAAATGGTGAAATTCGCCAAACTGCTGACAAAATACATAAAATTGCAGATACCGGCGCAATTTTATGCAGTGATTAAAGTCTTTGCGGTTTTTGGGCCACCTTGTATATATCATCGTCATCAGTCATCATACAAGCACTGTGACTGCGTCTACTACAAACTGAACACAGGTGAATTCCACAAGTCAATAGCAGAGGAGAAAAAAGCTCGGCTACCGCAAAGGGATCGCGCGACACAATGTCAGTTGAAATCTTGTCAAATGCTGAACAACTGTACGAAAAATCCCATTTAAAAAGGCTTGCAATCGGTGGATGACTTTGAAGGTCACTCAAGGTCATCTGAATTGTCAGTGCTATTAGTCTCTGGGCGTTGTTTTCGTGATTTTTGTTTAGCCATTTTGGTACCATTCCGGCTTCACATGCACACAGACGGACACACAGACGCAAATCAACAGCATATACCGCGCTAGCATAGTGTCGCGCGGTAACCTGTTAAACGGAATCGAACTGCTTAAGATTGAGTTTACTAGCAGACACAAAAATTGCAGGCGGCGAATGGGACATTGTCTTCAACGGCTAGGTTGTAACATTTTGGGTGGTGAAGAGAGATGTCATCATAGGTTGTACTTTAATTATCACACTCACATACCGCCTATAGCAACTTGTCGCGGCATGATCTCCTAGATATGCTGCATGCTGATATCGGCTGCAATCACTTCAGTAATAAGTCGGGCAATAGCGCGGACACCGCGGAGTCATCAAAGAAGATTTAATTAACAGTCAATCTGTTTTCAATTATTTTCGCAATTCCTCCACTAATAGTCTGCAAAATCACATTCAAGATGGTTTACTTTTCTTGCGCATAGTGGGATACAACTGAATTTTGATTAGAAACATGAATTATCCATGACTCGTCCATCAATGTTTGATGTCTTCGAAATGACCACGATTGGCTATCTGAGACGGCTTAAATTTTAGGCAGCAGCTTAAACGGAAAAGATCACACGGATGTAGATACAAAAAGATTAATAAAGAGCAACAACAAATACAGCTGTTCCACTGTGTTCTGAAATAATACGGAATAAATATACAACATGGCAATAACTTTAATAATCAACAGTTCAAGATAAAACATATAAATAACCTAATGAACTAGAAGATGTACTTTGACGCATCAGCGTCGACGTGGATGTCTTCGCCACCTCGTCGGCCCGCTGTGACCTTGACCTTTGACTTTCAGAATCTAATCAGATCATCGGTAGGGGCTACTGAGTATTATTGTAAGTTTCATCGAGACTGCTCAAGCCATTCATGAGACATTGTGATAACAAGATCTGTCTGGATGAACCATCAAACGAACGTACAGTACGCGGCGGACGGACAGTCCGAAAACACAATACCTTCGCCGGCACTGGCGGATGGTAAAAGCATAAAAATTAAATAATACACTGATGAATTCAACGACATGATTTCAGTCACTTTCAGCAATTAGAACACTTGCAGTGAGTGCAGACTGTTAAGAAATGCTTACCTGCTAGTTCACAATCTGCAAGACAATGCCAGCAAAACAATTTCAATGAAGCCGATTTCAAAGACAATTTTCGTCCAAGTAAATGTTGCAGTTGTGTGTCTGAACTATCTGCAGAATTTTCTTCATGTCTGTGATTAATTACACGATATAACTATCAGTTAATTGCTTAATAAAAAGCAATTACTCAAATAATATGCAAAGTACAGAGATGCAGGTTAGCAATTTTGAAAATGAAGTCGAGTTCACTTTTTAAACATCACCAATATACACTGTTTGGAACCATTTTGCAATAGCAATTTCGGGTGCATTCTCCTGATTGAATGCAACGTTTTCGTCAGTTCGTGTATTGCTATGCAGACCACTATCAGGTTGCGATCTGCAAGTCCATTCGTATCGTTCTGGTATACAAGGTGTTTCATAGAAGCAAGAGACCAGTTTTATCTTGGAACTTCAGCCATTAATATTTTAGCACGGTATCCTTTTTAGCGACCGGGTATACCCACCTACGGCGTATACTGGTCGCTTCTTGCAATAACGTTTCTCCGAGGTGCAAATCGCTATAAATTAATTACCAGTTTTTTTTTACGCAAACTAAGGTCGTTACAACTAGTTTTAAAGCCACGCGAGTACTAGGGGCTACGGTACAGTTTTTGAGGTCGCGTCACGCGACCTCAAAAACTGTACCGTAGCCCCTAGTAACGACTGACCTTCTGGGCGTGTATAGGCATTTTCAATGTAATTCGACCCAGTAGATTATCTCAGCACTTCCTGAGCTCTTGTTCAACTCAGTCTCTGAGTCTGAGTATATTAAAAACTTCATCTTCTTTGACAACTTATGAAAGTCATGTTCCAGAAACTGACATTTGTGACAGTTTTTTGGTAAATGTAGAAAATCTCTTAAACGGGATGAGGGATTCTTATTAAAGTTAGCGTTTACAATCATTACTGCTAAATGCCTGAGGAACTCATACGGGGCTGTGTAGCCTTCCATTTCAGTTTCCAGCCGCTATATTGATACTATACAGACGCTCCGAGCCTCCGATTCGTTCTTTTTTGCGACCGAGTGCACTATGTAAATTTTATTAGTAGTAATAACAGTGTATTGTATGGCATATCTGCAGGCCACGTTGTATTCAGCTGTACAGAATATTACATGATCGGCAAGTGGGTGAAACTGTACAGACGGTGACTGGCATCACACTAGTTCGTTCGTTCAGTATCCTTGCAAGACGGTCTCGTCGTCGTCGTCATTGGCAACCGTTGCCGCAGTACGCCCGGCGCGGTTCTTCTCCTTGAGTCGAGAGCTGAGCAGAATGTGCTGCAGAACGCCGACGCGGATGTCCATCTGTGTACACTCACGACGTAGTCCGTCCATCGCTTGTCTGATGCGTGCTAGAGGCGCTGCACCAACATATACACGTTCTCTGCTCTAACTACTAACGGTAAAAGGTAAAGGTAAAGGTCGGATTCTTATACAGCGCAGCTTACGCGAGTACGGGACCACCGCGCTTTACAATTTCGGAAGTGGCAGTTGATTGGCAAGAGCCAATGGTGCTGCAGCGCAAACAGTGGCCATCCAATTGCACGCATTAACGTACAATTGGACCCGCGTTATGCAGCTAGCAAACACACCACCGCTCCAATCAACCACACCAGGCCTTCACCCCGTAAGCATTCACCAGACGTCGCCACTCGTGCGAGGAAGTAAACATCCGATTACAGCTTACTACTCCATTTATCGACCTTGAAAGGATGAAAGACTAGAGTTGGCCTAGTTGGTTGACCTGTAGCGGACGGTTTACCCACATAAGTGGTCACCCATCAGCTGCAGGTTGAGCGCAGGACAAGGAAAGTTCGCCGGCCAAAGACCGACGTTCTACCACTGTGATACGCCACCAACAACTACACTGTGTCTCAAGAAAGTCACCATTCCCATTATCCATAACTCCTTCACTCTTTCATTCCCGGCTTAAATCACACCTGTTTCACAAACCCTTCCCAACACAGACTCCCTGTCCTTCTGGACTGTCTCTATACGGATTATTACTCAAACTACATACATCTGAGCAAATCGTTTTTTGTTTTTAGTTCTTTTGTCTTTTCTGGTTTCCGCGCAGTAGATTAAGCTGCAAACCAAACCGCCTTTCAGCGCACACTAAAGATTCTGTATCGTATCATATCATCCCTTTCTATAGTTTCAACTAGGTCAAATGTTGGCCAATCTTCAAAATATTTGGCATGAAATGTTTTAGGTAACTGACGACACAAAATCCACTTACTTGTTTACCTACCTTGTGTGGCGGCGTGGCGTAGTGGTAACGTCGTTGGTCTCGATCAACGAGGTTAACCTACGCTGAGCTCGGTTAGTACTGGGATGGGTTACCGTGTCAGGGTTCAACTCCCAGATGCGGCACTTTATTTCGGTATGACTCAGCCTTCTACCCTCCGTGGGACGGTAAAATGAGTACCAGCCAAAGGGCGGTGATGCTCTGTGGCTGGGGAGTAAAGGCAGGCATGGTGTAATTTGCAGGTAAAACTGTGTGATTCATGTCTGAGCGCATTAGAGGTATTTACGACGATGCGCTATACAAATTGACGTATACTTTACTTTACTACTTTTTTCACAAAAGGCAAAAGGCCTTGCAAAACCTTATCCTTGGTACTATCCTCTCCTGCTTCTCTAACTTAATATTCACGCCAACGTCCTTGTTCTTGTGTACGACGTTCTTGCTAACTAAACTGCTATAAATCGCTAAAAAGTTTAGCATTGCTAAAACACAGAAAGCCTGCATTAATCAGCAATACAATTCTCACACTTACCACCATCAGTCATAGTACTACCACGGTCTTCCATTTCTTGTTTTATATGGTCCAGTTCATCTGAGATCTAATACAACAGTTGCACATCATAATAACGTACTCACATTTACTCATTGTCTAATACAGTGGATATATATTGTTTGTTTCCAGCTGCATACAGGTAAGGTAGCAAAATTACTGATGAGAGAGTAGCCTAGTGCATGTCATATGTCTAAAACAAGCAATACTTATATCATTGCTTCAAACATAAACTAAAAACAGTTTCATAGCTACAAAATCACGCATCATACAGCATTATTATACAACGACAATCAATCACTTAATCAACTAATGAATCTCTATCGATAAATAAAACAGCAAATTTATACAGCGCCTCTAGATTGTAACTAGACATGTACCAAGATCATGTAGCGTGAGTCTGCAATGTTGACTATGTCTGTCAGTAACTTTGACACTAGTGCCACTTTGGCGGTGGAATGTCGTCACTTTCAACATCAACCACAAAAAACCGAGGCGAGCCGGTGACCTTCATCATCAAATCATTAATGGCAAACCCCTCACTGGTGCATACCTTTCCCAATCACCACTGATCCCATTATCTGCTTTCCGCCTCACAATGCAAAATCCAAACTCCAGTGGCTTAACATCGTTCTTGATGGTTTGGAACCAGGTGTAGGCGGACTGGCCACACTAATGCTTCCAATATGGAGCAGCTCTCTGCAGTGCATCAACAACGACTTGGAAAGCCTGTACCTGACTTAAAAATGATACAGAAAAACTGTCCTCAGTCAAGGATCGAGGTCAGACCGACCACATTACTGCATTACCACGCCCATACATGCTGGACACTGACCTTTGACCTTGACCTATAAGCTTGACCTTCAATCCCAGGCAAACTATGGTCATGACCCACACACAAAAAAACTTAAGTTCAAAGTTCAGTTGGTTCAAAATATAGAGTGGAAACAGACGACAGACGGATGGACAAAAAAACGATACCAATTGCTTTACCTTCTCGGCTAATGCGGTCGGTAATTATACCCATACATACTGACACACGGAAAGAAAGATTGCAAAAGACCTCAGTAAGGGCTCGTGTTCGTTCGGTCACTCCGCCGCTTGCCTGCCGATACTGCTCCTTCACCTCGGCAAGGTGGTCCTGCGTCGTGCGGAAGTTGATGAGCGGCTGGTCGAGGTGGTTGTTCAGGTAGTTCTCGCGAGAAGTGACCTTCTCCAGCGTGCGGTGGATGTCCTCGTGTAACCGGGTCAGCTGCGATGACGTCTCTTTCAGCGCATCTTCGATGCTCTTCTGGTGTGAATGCATCTCGTCGATGTGACCGCGCCAGTCCTTCACAAGTCGTCAGACATCACTCAATCTCATGGCACAGCCGGAACACAGTCTCTGGGTCGTGGGTCGACAATTATGGCAGGATTTGGTTGCGTCAAGGGTCAGTGTGCCGGACCCATAGTTGACCCGGTTTTCTGATTTCATTTCTCGCAGTACGGTTTGCAGTGAATAACACCTTCTATGGACATAAAAGTCCTAAATATTTAGTTCACTCAGCATTTTATGTGACTCAGTCTGGTTACAACTACCACTGGCAGACTCATAATCAATTTTCTCAGTTATTCAAGAGAAAATCATGCGAAACACTTGAGAAGAAACTACTACAAATTAATTTGTATATTACAGACAAAATCACAACAGTCAAAGTTATAGGCCCACATTATAAAACACAAATCATATCATCAGTCAGTATATGATGATATGTATGGAATTTATTTATACACACTGCTTTTTCGGATCTTTTCTTGTCTGGCAGCAGCTGCGGCATGACACGCTCAACTTCCAGTTTCCATTCAGCGGCATCCTGGTTGGACTCAAGTACGAGCTCCGGTTTGGACGTGTTGCTGGCAGGCCCTGTCGACTGCTTACCTCCACGTCGCTCCAAGTCATCAAGGCCCAGAATGTGTTCTTCTTCCTCAAGGTCTTCTTCAGACTATAAACAACAAACATTCATACGATAGATATGACTGAAATAGAACATTTGAATTTTAGAAGGGGGTAGGCCCCATTTCTTAAATTCTATATATGCCACTGCTTACCATACTGCTTAGCATGCTTACCTTACCACATAATGTGATATTCTAGTTGAACAACATTAAGACACAACATCAAGAAGCTCGGACTAGAAACACTAGCACTCACTAAGTGGTCAAACACGGTCATGGTAACACAAGGCATGTACAGCAGATAAGACGTATTTGAGACGGATTTTCGAGGCTGGTAAACAAAACACGTATTTTACGGTGATGAGCAGTATGTTCTATATTCAGTGTTTTGATACTGCTGGCTGGACAACAGGTGGCCGGTAAAAATCCACCGGTATCACCGTTTTTGCAGTCGTTTTCCATGTGAACCTCGGTGCCCTCAGTTTCTTATTATAATAATAATAAGAAGAAGAAGAAGAAATAGATTAGTATAGCGCCTAATCGTAACTTCAGAGGCGCTGAGGCCAGGCAGTGTGTTAATGAGCAGAGGAAAGAGGGAAAGCCTGGGAGAACAGGAATGTCTTTAGCCTACACTGTGTTGAGTCGCTACTGAGAACACTTTTCGGTAGCGAGTTCCAGACAGCCGGAGCTGAGCATCGGAAGGCGCGTTTTGCCAATGTCGTCGTCATAGACGGTTGACACAGCGTCGTGGTGGCCGATTGCCAGTTATGGCCCTGTTGTCGATCCTGGATTAGGCGACGAAGGTACGCCGGCGTGGACGTGTTGTGGACTTTGAACGTTAGCAGAGCCACCTTGTACTCGATCCTCTGCTGAATGAGCAGCCATTGTAACATCCTCAACAACGGGCTGGCGTGGGATCGTCTTGGCGTCTGGAGAAGTTTGGAGAACGATCATGCTGCACACACTAACTTCTTGACGCTGCAGCTTGGAGGGCCATGCAACAGCATTGCAATACAACATTGCAATAGTCGATGGTGGACAAGATCAGACTACACGCCAGCGTCTGTGCCAGTTCCGTAGTCAGCAGGTGCCGAATGTACGCGGATGGCCTGTGCGTGGTAATTGCACGATCGCACCAGCGCCGAGATGTGCTTGTGAAACGTCAGACGCCGATCGAGCACGACTCCCAGCACTTCAAGCTCTTCGGCTGCTGGCAGGTCAACTCCTGCCACGGACACAGATGACATCACCGCATGCAGCTGATTGGTCGTCCCGACGATAAGAGCTTCGGACTTGTCCGGGTTGAGCGGTAGGCCGTTCTGCAGGTACCACTGTCTTACGTCAGTGGTACACTCGGCGAGAACGGACCGCCCGTCGGGTGTGTTGTCAGCGCGCATGGCGAGATGGAGCCGCGTGTCGTCGGCGTATTGATGTTCTGTATTGATGTTCGCCAGTTCTGGAAGAGAATCTATAGAGATAACAGGCGGCGTGGCGTACTGGTAACGTCGTTGGTCTCGATCAATGAGGTTAACCTACGCTGAGCCCGGTTAGTACTCGGACCGACTCCCGGAGGTGGCACTTTATTTCGGTATGTAACCAACCACTCAGCCTTCTACTCTCCATGGGAAGGTAAAATGAATACCAGCCAAAGGATGGTGATGCTCTGCGGCTGGGGAGTAAAGGCAGGCATGGTGTAATTTGCAGGTAAAACTGCAGTGTGATTTATGTCTGAGCACATTAGAGGCAGTTACAACGATGTGCTATACAAATCGACGTATACTGTATACTATACACAGATTTTATAGGCCAGATGCCCTTCCTGTCACCCAAACAACAGTGTCAAAGCACTGAAGGAAACTCGAAGCACTGACTCCAGCCAGTGTTTTCATCTCATCCTTTCTTTATCCACTTCCAGACTCTTGAATGAAGAGCCACTGCTCCCTTTAAGCCATCTCACCAATGCAAGTACCAATACCTGTAAAAAAACCTATGCCACGTACAGTACCAGCGCCAGAGTCTAGCAAGTAGGGTGGCCAAAGAGTTTTAGGGGGGCACATAGCGAACAATACATTAGGAAAAACCCTGGCCACAGCCCCGCCCAGGGGGCCAATTTTTCTTATGGGGGCCAGGCCCCCTTTACCTCCTGCTGTTGCTGGCTCTGTCCACATATCCAACAGAATTGCTTTAGGAAACCTGCCAAACTGTACTACGGAAAACCAGGCCGACTAAATGAAAATTGAAACAGCAGCAGCAGCAGCATGTTCTAGGTTTAAGGCGTGACAAACGATGACTATGCAGCATAGCCAACTACAGTGGGAACTAAAACAGTTCTGATTATTAAAACACAGAGACTAAAAGTATGGCATAGAACGGAAAAGTAGTAATTATGCAGAAAACATGACTATCAATGGCATTTAAACCACACAATTACAGCATTTGAGAACATCACTAGCATCACTAACAAAATTACCAAAACTGTATCATCTTCAATCTTATCGAGAGTTAACTCTGTTGCTCCGGAATCATCGACAACATTTTCATCATCAGCTTCTTCTGCTGGATAAACAGGACTGCACAAAACAATTACAGAACTCCACCAAGCATTAGTGACAACTGGACTGAGTTTTGATTTTAGATTCTTCACAACTTGTATAATAATTACTGCAAAATTAGTCTGTCATTAGCCAAAATTTTTAATCATTGACTTTCAAAGAAGGTTACTGATCAAGTCGTTGTTAATCTATGTCTAACAGTAATTAAAATAGTTCTCATTCACACATTTCATTAGGCCGCATCGCCTGCACTTAGATGTTGCACGTACTGTGGTCTGTATGTCTGTCTGTGTGTTGGGCACACGGGTGACCTGTACAAAAACTGCTGAACTGATTGAGATGGCATTGGGGGCTGACTTATGTGGGTACATGAAAACATGTATTAGCTGGGGTCCAGAAATCCCGCATGGGAAGGGGATCTTTTGCATATTCATCGCCATAAGAAGTGACAAGATGGCAATGCAGCCTTCTGCCAAATTACTTTGGACATTTGTTACATTGCAAGCAATTCCTTGTTTGCATGCACGAGGCTTTTGCATATGATAGACGTTATATGTATATAGAAAACAAATAAAGAATCAGCATTAGTGATATGCTTCCAAATGGATTGTTAACTTAAGCAGCCCTATTGAAAATAACATTGACATACACACGTTTTTTGTTATAATAAGCAAAGGATAAATACATTCACAACATCATCATAATTTTTACTTTGCCCACTGGAGCAGTAACAAAGTATTGTGATGAGTACATCTGTGTGTCTGTCTGTCAGCGAGGATATCTCCAGAACCACATGGGCGATCTTTCCCAATTTTTTGTGCATGTTGCCTATAGCCGTGGCATGGTCCTCATCTGGCGGGGTTGTGGCATACAGTAAAGCTGTGGCCAGAGGATGCCAGTCAGAGGAAGGCTGCGTGAATGAGGGGCGCAGTTAAAGCACTGAAACCCCAATACCCCAGCGAGGACGGAGAGAATGGTATGAGATGTGAATGAGAAAGGACGTGCTGAAGGTGGTGTAAATATCTGTATTATAATATGTGTAAAGTATATACGTGTCATATCTTGAGTTGATCTCCAGCGTTAGCAAGCCACGCTCCCAATCAAACCTAACAGTAATTGAATTTACTAAAGCTTAAAGAGTTAATGTCAAGGAGCCTCAAAGAACGTTCCCGTACTGCAACATCTCCAAATAAACAACAGAGACCAGGCAACGTGATAGATAGGGGTAACAAAATCCTAAGGAAAAGGGGCAATTTGGGGGGTTTTCATCCCCACTAACAATGCATTGTACAGCATAGCATTTGGGACCCATACAAAAAAAGCTGAACCGATAAGATGCTGTTTGGGATGATGAGTGGGCTTGGCCCGATGAACAGTGTGTTATGTAGTGGTGACAATTCCCAAAGTGGATAGGGCAGTTTTGGGGAAAGACATGTGCCCGACAAACCTAATGCCCCAAATAATTGTAAAATGAACTGGTCCATGCAGCAGCACATGACAGGGGCAGACGCTTGACTGCGTTGGACGAGTCTGTTATCGGCCACGAAGTGGGGGTGTACTTCCTGTTTTCTGGATAACATCATGTTTTCCCTACAATTGGCCATATAGCGGTATGAAATTTTGCTACAAACGACTGATTTCACTTAAACTTACTTATTTACCACAAAGTCAGACAGAATTCAATTTCCTATTATTAAGGGTTAATTCTGACTATTTCAAAATTATTTGCAAAGTGAAGTAAAACAGGAACAGATAAATTGGACGATTAATGGGAAGAATTACCCAAATGAACCTATCTGTTGCCATGGTTACTATGGTAACGGTGAATGGTGGAAGATAAACAAATATACCTTGATGCATGGATGGACGTAGGAAAGCAAAGTTAATTCGGCATTAATGCTACTTAGGTTAAAGAAGTATATACAGTTAAGGGTGTGATAGCACACCACGGGTGAAGTCTGATATCTACAATTGCCTAGTATATACAAGCTTAAAACAATTTAAATATTTATACAAACGCTGCAACTAACCGCTTCCAGGAAAAGTTCTTTGACTTAAGTGCTTCATCAGCGAGACGATCCAACACCCACAAGCACTGCTCACCACTTCCACTTTTCAAACGATTCGGTGGAAAATCTCCCTTGTGGCCCTTTAATAACAGACAATATGGTAAAGTATTTACTGAGTGAATGAGTCATTTCTTTATGGCACATCAGTCCAAAGTGTTTGAGGAAGGTAAAGTTAGATAGCAGACGATGGCTGGTTTGCATTCATTAATATTAGTGTGCACTCATCAGTATTACAAAATATCCAAGAAACTGAGCATACAAAACATTACCATAGTTCTGACTCGACAAGTTTAAAAAATTCAAAGAAATGTTAATTAGCATTAGCAAGTAAAATTTAAAGTTAATTTGCAGTATTTAAGGCACAAAACTATCGTCAGTAAATGAAAAGTTAATACCAGCTCACGTAGTTTCTCCAACATCACTGCTATTGTTGCATTCGGATCGTCATACTAGCACACAATAACATAAAGAACACATACTCAAATCAAAATGACTAGCGGAAAAGCGCTGGTCGATCAGTGACATGTAGTCCACACAATGCAGAAGTCAAAAGATTAAACAGGAAGATAAAAACTGTAAGAGAGACTAATCTACAATACACACTCACACAAACATTCACCAAACTAAATAAAAACACTGATATGCCGTGTAATAAAAACTTGTACTTACCAATTGTGTAAACGACAATTGGCCGATACCAACGTACTAATCGGCCGATGCCGATTATCGGCAAAACGGCCGATAATCGGCTGATACCAATTATCAGCTGATTATTGGTGCATCTCTAAAAATGACATGTATGATTTCATGAAATGGATAAAGTAGAATACTAGCATAAAATGTTCCAGTAAACAATCTTCACAGCTATGTCTATGCACTCAGCATATTTGCCTATCTAGAGATATCTTAGCACTGATCATAGCAAATCCAGACCTCTTGTGGCTGTTCAACGTGCTTGCCAGACATCTGCAGTAACCAGGCTGCTATCGATGTGAAAGCAAAGAACTGTTCACCAGAGTTGGTTGAAAGCGCAAAATAATGTCTACACACAGCAACTGACAACTGTTGAATATTTGTCTTGCAGAAAAATTAGACTTGTGCACTGAACATTACAACGTAGGAAATTAATAAGTACTGAAGTTCAGTTACTAATCAGTAGTGGAAAGCCCTCAAATAAGGTCTCATAAAGTCGATCACACAAAACACTTTAGCAATAATTAAAGCCAACTGTGAATTTTCAGCTGCTGTCACTTACATCAACAGGCAGCCATATCAGCCTGCACTGCACCGATGACAATAATTCAAACCTTCTGTTTTGAGTATCCATTAATCGGAATGACTAAACCGTAAAAATTACGCACATTTTCTAAATCAATATGCAAAATGTCAGTGTTAATCAGAGATGTAGTCCTCGAGGCAGCTGCCTTGCTTCGAGGCATCCTTGAGGCAGTCAGTCTACAGGCATCGTTTTGCATGTTTTGTTTTGCCTTAGCCGCCATCTGCCTCAATCTTGCATCGGTCTCAAACCAAGTGCCTCGGCCTCAGCTCTGCCTCATTTTGTTGGCTCAGCTTCGGCTCTGTCTTGAAGTTTTTGACTCAATCTTGCTAGAAGCACATGAGTTAGTTACATTTCAGGGATATGCAGTGAATTTACTGCATTTGGCAAATGAGTTCTCTGTCATAACTGTTGTAAGCAACAGACATTATTATTGTACGATTTACTGGATTTTACGTCTCTAGTGCATTTTGTTTTCTCATATTTCTATTTGTCAGGCCTCAGTCTCCATCTGCCATGCCTCGGCCTCAGGGTGGCTGCCTCTGCCTTGGTCTCGCCTTGTTCCCAGCTTTCCCTGCCTTGGCCTCGCCTTGGCAGTTCTGCCTCAGCCCCTGCATCTGCCTCAAAAAATGCCTTGACTACACACTGGTGCCAATGTTCGATCACAATGGGTGATAAAATATAAAAACGTAAGTGAACAAACACATCTGAAAGATACATGCAAATGATGAGGAGGTTGAAAGAACTCTAAAAAGTGCAAGAACCCACAGCAGTAATGGATATGAGTTCTGATAAATTCTGGCTTAATTTTACCACATTAACCAATAATGACGTAGCGATAAGTCAACGGCCTACCGTGAAAATGGCTTTAATCCAAGCTGTCGACAAAAACCATCATCATAGTGCAACAGTTTGAGCTTATCAAGTAGTTCTTCCATAATTACGAATGGCTGATAGGCAGCTACAGCTCCACCAGAGGCCTCCACTCCAGCTCCAGCATCTCCTTCCTTGTCATTATCCC